>TARA_R110002095_G_scaffold185024_2_pt1 | contig 82416 bp, 59 predicted proteins | sample TARA_R110002095 | Tara Oceans TARA_R110002095 (sample SAMEA4397255) | marine metagenome | biome: Polar Biome; feature: [SRF] surface water layer (ENVO:00010504); material: water (ENVO:00002006), including particulate matter (ENVO:01000060) such as... | depth 5 m | reverse complement strand
CACCGGTTGGAATGTCTTTCTGATTTCGAACGAGCACCGTCGGGCAAACTATTTAGGCCGGACACATGGGTAACAACCGTTCGGTGGCAAACGGAGATGATAACCCGGTGGTGGAATGCGCTACCGGAGAGGGTGTCTTTTCAATTCCGGCTTTAATCGACCCAGTGGAGAACGTTGCGGATGATGGACCAGCGGGGTTCGGCGATGGCATCGTCTTTGCCGAGAATCCAATAGTTGTAGAGCGTGTCGAATACGCCTTCTTTCTTTTTGAGCTCGAGCCAGACTTCCATGAACTCTTCGAACTCAATGTCGTGTGCACCGAGATAATACATGGGCACGCGGATATTTTTCTTGAAGGGGTTGATCACAGAAAACTCCGGATAGAGGAGCGTCCAGGCAGCTCCCGCTTCGGCACTGGTGACCATTAAATCGGCACCCGCTGCTTTTTTCTGGAAGAAGTCTTCTTCGGAATTGATGGAAACAAAGGTCGCGTTGGGAAAGAACTCATGGGCTTTTTCATCGAAAAAACTGTTAGCGACGACGGCGATTTTCAGTTGGTGCGAATGCCGTAAGGCTTCGAATTCGAGAAAGTCAACCTTGCGAAAGTCGGGCAGGACGATGGCCAATGTGACGTCCATGTACGAATCGGCGACAGGGAACGCAGTGGCCCGTTCGATAGTGCCTTCCAAACCAGACATGGCCAGATCAAAATGATCCTCGTTCAATTGTTTGATCAGGGTCTGGGGTATAAACGGTATAAATTCGATATCCACGCCGAGATCCAACGCCAGTCGATGGGCCATATCGATATCAAAGCCGACTAACTCTCCTCGATCATTAAAATAAGAAAAGGGGAGGCGTTTGGCATCGAAGCCGAGGCGAATTTTGCCGCGCCTGCGGATGCGATCAATGCGAGTTTCATGGGGCTGAATGCGATCAGGGTTTGGTGCAGTGCCTTTCAAGATTGTCTCAGTGACCCCGGGAAACAGCAGTTGTCGATCCGCAATCAAGGCTTTGGATTGATAGAGGTTTTTGAATGTATATTCCAGTACGGTATGAATGCCGGTAATCAAGACCCCGGCCAGACAAAGTGAAAGAAACGTATATGTGAAAAATCGTTTCCATTGCACTTTGAGTGTTCCCGAGAGGGAAGCAGCGGCGAGCACCGCAAACGAAAACAGGTAGACTGTCCGCAGTGCATCCCCCAGCCGTGTGGTGTAGACGCCGACCGCCAGATAAAGTTGAAAGATATCGTGCGGAATATGCATCAGATCGAGTAGCCAGGGAATCGTGACGGCAGGCTTGGCGAAGGAACCGGCCATCCCCAGTGAAAGGAATTTGGGATACTGTTCGGGCATTAAACTGGCGCCATAGAACCAGGCGGAGAATGGAATAAAGATCAAGCCGACAATCCGTCCGAGGTCAGGAAAGGGAAACACGAGAGGCACCAGCACATCGGGCGAGCCACCAGTTTCGTCTTTTTCCAGATCATAGCGGTCCAATAATTCTCGAGCTGCTTCGACAATCAGAGGTAGCACTGCGAATGTACTGCTCAGTACGAAAGCCGCGATCACTGCCGGCTGTGAGATTCGTACTGCATCCCAGTAGCGGACGGGGGTGCAGATCGAAAGTAGCATCGGCAAAATGCCCACTGTGATTATAATTGTCGCGACAGAATAGGTGATGAGATAGGCCTGCAGCAGGCCGAACTTTTCAAAGGGGAGTGTACCGACGGCGTAAGCGACGATGGCGAAGACGCCGAACGGTGAGAGGTGCACCACAAAACGGTTCAGCTTCATCAATGCACTGACCGCAACGGAAAGTGGATCGAGCAGATGTTCTCGCTTGGGGATACTGCTTAAGGCGATGCCCACGCCGATTGAGAACAGAACGACGGCAGGGACCGCATTATTTGCCAATGAGAAAAACGGATTGGCGGGAACGAATAAGTTGTAGAGGCTCTCGGTCTTGGGACCTTCGATAATACTGGTACTGAAGAAAGCGCCCTTCTGCCAGAACGGGAACGAGAGGGACATCAGTGCGACGGAAAATAAGCCGATACTCCATAGAACCAACAGCAGAACAATGACAGTGAACGCCATATTGCGTGTTTGTTTGATCGAGATTCGTCCCAGGTTCAAGATCAGCGAAAGCGTGATATAAGGGAGCACTGTCATCTGCAACAGGCCGATGAAAATATCGCCGACCGCTTTCAGTGGGGTACACAGATCACCAAAAAACAAACCACAGGCGACCCCTAACACCAGACTCGTCAGAATCCACGTTGTTAATCCGGGTTTGAAATGTGCCTGAACCGTTTTTTCCATTCACCAAGTCCTTGCGCGCAGGTAGCCAGTGTCGGAAAAATGATCCTACACTTCTGGAAAACTGATACTTGTCATGGATAAATCCCCGCCAGAAGTGTATGTTTCCAGTGAAGATACTGTTAATAACGTAACCAGCTCAGTGAATCGAGACAATCAAGGCACTCCCCTGAATATTGATTCTTAACAGAAAACCTGTCTATTTCCAGGCTTGCCGATCCTGTATGTCATTTACTCATTCTTATCATAGTCAGCACGTCGCACTTAAAACTGCACCCGAATTATTTTCCCCCAAAAATCTCGATCGGGGAACGGAGGCAATGTTATCGACGGTGACATTCGAACCAGGACAGCGTGTGCTGGACTTGGGATGCGGATATGGCGTGGTGGGAATTCTGGCTGCGAAAATCGTGGGGCCGGAAAATGTGGTGCTGACGGACGTCGATCCCCTGGCCGTCAAATATGCCCATCTGAATGCAGAGCAGAACGAGGTTGCAGGCGTCACCATTCTTCAAAGCGACGGCTTCCAGGATCATCAGGAGACCGACTTTAACTGGATCCTGTCGAACCCACCTTATCACGAAGATTTTTCTGTCGCCAAGAATTTCATCATGAAAGGTTTTAATCGTCTGAAGATCGGCGGGCGGATGGTGATGGTAACGCGGCGGCGGTTGTGGTATCAGAAAAAACTAGGCAGCATCTTCGGCGGCACGGACGTGCATGAAATCGACGGCTACTTTGTATTTCACTCAGAGAAACGCCGCGCGACATACGCAGCACGCAAACGGCGGAACCGGTGAATTTCAATAACGATACTTCCCGATTTTCATCTCCGTCTGATTGAGCGACATCGGATAAAATCTGCTGTCCCGCTTTTATCAAGCGAGTGTCTCTCTGTCGGGATGCTTGGATGATCGCCTCCCTGCTGTAACTGTGCCCCATCATTGTGATCGGCGTGAGTGCGTCAAGCACAATGCACAAAGCTGGCAGAACTTGGTCTGGATCGTGTCGGGCGTTTTCAAAAGGTTGTTCAAACGGTGACGGATTGTGTTCGCAATGTCGCAAAATCTGGTGTTGATTCGGAAGGGCTATCATGTTCAGTCAGACAAAAAACACGTTCAAACCAGTGGGTTTTATAGTGCAATTTTCAACAGAAGAGGCAAGTCTTCACGGATTTTTCAGGTTTTGCTCACGCGCGCGACGCAGGTTACAGATTGTCGAAATGGGCAGATGGAAGTCAAGGAAAGAAAATACCCCTGATAAACAGGGGTAAAATCGCTTTTTTAAGTCGTGGCTTTGTCAAGGAGTTTTAATGTCTCCCCGCTTTGCGACATCAGCAATCTTCAATTTCAGCCATCCAGTCCTGCAGTGCCCGAACCTGTGGTGTAGGATCTTCGGCGAGGGCTTCGAGGGCTTTGACGACTGCGAGACAACCGGGGATGGTGGTCACACAGGTCACGCCGTAGGAGACGGAAGCCGAGCGAATTTTCCCTTCATCGGTCCGCGAACCTTTGCCGCTGGGGGTATTGAAAATGAACTGAACTTCCTGATTCGCCATCATATCCAGCAGGTTGGGTCGCCCTTCCTTGAGTTTCTTGACGGTGGCGACTTCGATCCCTGCTTTTTTCAACACGCGGGCCGTGCCCGATGTGGAAACGATCTTGAAACCGAGTTCAATCAGTCGGCGTGCCGGCTCGATCATCATCTCTTTATAGACGTCAGCCATACTGATGAAGACGGTGCCTTCCGAAGGCAGATTGGTACTGGCGGCGAGCTGACTTTTGGCAAACGCCATTGCAAAGCCTTCCGAGATACCCATGACTTCGCCCGTGGAACGCATTTCGGGTCCGAGGATGATGTCCACACCAAGGAAGCGGGAGAACGGGAACACGCTTTCTTTGACCGAAGTATGTTTGGGCACGGGTTCTCTGGTAACCCCCTGTTCGAGCAAGGAAACACCCGCCATGACTTTTGCAGCGATGCGTGGCAGAGAGAGCCCGGTGGCTTTGGAGACGAACGGCGAGGTGCGACTGGCGCGAGGGTTGACTTCCAGAATGTAAACCATGTATTCGCCGTCTGTCTGTTTGACGGCGAATTGGAGATTCATCAGTCCTTTGACTTTCAGCTCACGTGCCAGGGCATGTGTGGCTCGTTTGATTTCATCGATGACCGAAACAGGGAGCGAGTGCGGTGGCAGAACACAGGCAGAATCGCCGGAGTGCACGCCGGCTTCTTCGATGTGCTCCATCACTCCGCCAACGAGTGTAGTAATTCCGTCCGAAATGGCATCGACGTCGACTTCGATGGCATCTTCCAAAAACCGGTCAACGAGAACCGGATGATCGGGGGAAGCATTGACGGCTTCGTTCATGTAGCGAACGAGGGATTCTTCGTCATAACAGATTTCCATGGCTCGCCCGCCCAGAACATAACTGGGTCGAACCAAAATCGGATAGCCAATTCTGTTGGCAACGGTACGTGCGCTTTCAGTGTCGGTGGCGATGCCGTTGGGGGGCTGATGCAGTTCCAGTTTTTCCAGGATCGCTTGAAAACGTTCGCGGTCTTCGGCTGCATCGATCATTTCAGGGCTGGTGCCAATAATGTTGACACCGGCCGCTTCCAGCCCGCGGGCCAGATTAAGTGGGGTCTGTCCGCCGAACTGCACGATCACGCCGTCTGGTTTCATGCGATCGCAGATATTGAGCACATCTTCGGTGGTGAGGGGTTCGAAGAACAAATGATCGGAGGTGTCGTAGTCGGTCGAAACGGTTTCGGGATTCGAGTTGACCATGATGCTTTCGATACCCAGTTCCTGCAAGGCGAACGAAGCCTGACAACAGCAGTAATCGAATTCAATCCCCTGCCCGATGCGATTGGGTCCGCCGCCGAGAATCATGATGCGGCGTTTGTGGTCGGTGTTCGCCGGTGTTTCATCTTCATCCTCGTAGGTAGAATAGAAATACGGCGTGAAGGCTTCAAATTCCGCGGCACAAGTATCGACCTGTTTGAAGGTCGCTTCGATGCCCAGGCCTTTGCGGTATTGGCGGACATCCATTTCGGTCGAGTCGAGCCAGAAGGCGAGTTGTTTGTCAGAGTAGCCGTACTGTTTGGCTTTTTTCATGAACGCGAAGTCCATGCCTTCCAGCTTGGAGACCTGACGAATTTCTTCTTCAAACTCAACCAGTTGTTTGATGTGGTTCAGGAACCAGGGATCAATGTCGCTCAACTCATGAATCTGCTCTGTTGTCAAGCCGAGCTTGAATGCATAGCGAATGTAAAAGATGCGGTCTTCGTTGGGAACGGACAGCTTGGATTGAATGATATCTTTGGCTGGTTGTTTCGCGGTTCCCCAGAGGTCATTTTTGCCGCTACCCAAACCGAAGTGGCCGATCTCCAGTCCGCGAAGTGCTTTCTGCAGCGATTCTTTAAACGTGCGTCCAATGGACATGGTTTCGCCGACGGATTTCATCTGCACGGTCAACACGGGATCGGCGTCGGGAAATTTCTCGAACGTCCAGCGTGGGATTTTCGTGACGACGTAATCGATGGTCGGTTCAAAACAGGCCAGTGTTTCGCGAGTAATATCGTTACGAATTTCATCGAGCCGATATCCGACGGCGAGCTTGGCGGCGATTTTGGCAATGGGGAACCCGGTCGCTTTCGATGCCAGCGCACTGGACCGGCTGACGCGGGGGTTCATTTCGATAATCGTCATGCGGCCCGTATCGGGGTTGATCGCAAACTGGACATTGGAGCCGCCGGTTTCGACACCGATTTCACGCATGCAGGCAATCGTGGCGTCGCGCATCCGCTGGTATTCTTTGTCGGTCAGTGTTTGTGCGGGTGCGACAGTAATGGAATCGCCGGTATGCACGCCCATCGGGTCAAAGTTTTCGATCGCGCAGATGATGACGACATTGTCGGCCTGATCGCGCATGACCTCCATCTCGTATTCTTTCCAGCCGAGGATGGATTCTTCGAGCAACACTTCGTTGACCGGAGAAAGGGCGAGACCGCTGCGTATTTTCTGTTCGAATTCCTCGCGGTTGTAGGCCACTCCGCCACCTACTCCGCCGAGGGTGTAACTGGCGCGAATGATGATTGGCAAGCCAATATCTTTCATCGCAGCATTGGCCTCTTCCATATTATGGACGACTGCACTCCGCGGGCTGTCGAGGCCGATCTTCGTCATGGCTTCTTTGAACTGATCACGACTTTCGGCTTTCGCGATGACATCTTCTTTGGCGCCGATCAGCTCGACTCCGAGTTGATCGAGGATTCCCCGGCGGGCGAGATCCATGGCTGCATTCAAGCCGGTCTGTCCGCCCAGCGTTGGCAGCAGGGCGTCTGGTTTCTCGATTTCGATCACTTTTTGAATGTATTGCCACGTGATCGGCTCGATATAGGTCCGATGAGCGGTATCCGGATCGGTCATAATCGTGGCGGGATTGGAGTTAACCAGCACCACCTCATAACCGTCTTCTCTCAGAGCCTTACAGGCCTGCGTACCGGAATAGTCAAATTCACAGGCCTGGCCGATTACAATCGGACCGGAGCCAATGATCAATATCTTATGAATATCGTCTCGTCTGGGCACTTTGTCACATCACCTAACAGCAAATGTTCATTATTTCTGGGCTGCACTACCTATTTTTGCGCAAATCTTCCCAACGTTAACAAGCGAACCGAAATAATCAAGGAATGCAGACCAGAAAGTACCAGAACGGCCTTTGAAACGTGATATACAAACACTTTGCTGCTGGTAAGTCAATTTCAGACCACATTTGGATTCAGATGGGTGGGTCGTAACAGAAACCAATTTCCTGAACGGGCTCACATCAAACAGGGAACTGAAGCTAACGAAAAAAACCTGCTTTCATAAACCGTGAGCCCCAAAACGCTTCCTTGGAATGAGCTCCTGGTGAAAATTTCCACTATTTGGACAAGAAGATCCACCAACCCATTAAAAAATTAGAACGGGGTTCTGACCAAGAGTGCTAAGCCAGTTTGATGGCCTGTAGCGATTTTGCCGTTTTGCAAACACTCGTCATGAAAGCTCTAAGTTCCTTTTTACAAACTGTTTTTCATACAGGAGGTTTTTGTTCCTCGAATTACGTCCATCTAGACAAATTAAATCTTTCCCTCCCAGTTAGGTACAGGCATTCCTTGCACATCACTTTCAAGGATGAACAGAGATGGGATTTTGTTGAGTTAACGCCTCATGTTTACACAAAAAGACATAAGCTTTTTGCATATGAGATTCTGTGGCGAATGTGCCTCATTCTTATCTATCACGAATCAATCAAGTCTAAGGTTTAACACTCTCAACGAATGCAAGTGCAATAAAAATTGATCTTCAAGAGAAATGAATCGATATCACAATGGATCTTCATCAACAAATTGACATCGTCTGGATTCTTATTTGCAGTATTTTCGTACTGTTCATGCAGGCCGGTTTTTGCTGTCTGGAATCCGGCTTATCCCGGTCAAAAAACAGTATTCATGTTGCGATTAAGAATATTGTCGATGTCAGCGTTGTCGGTATGCTGTTCTGGATCTTCGGTTTCGGTTTGATGTTTGGAACAACGAGCGGCGGTTTGATTGGCACCTCTCACTTCCCGTATATTAATTCGGGAACCAATGTGTTTCTGTCCGCATTTTTTCTGTTCCAGCTGATGCTGTGTGTGACCGCTGCTACGATTGCCTCTGGTGCTTCAGCCGAACGGATGCGTTTCACCGCGTATGTGATTCTTTCAATCGTTCTGGGCGGTTTGATTTATCCGGTATTCGGACACTGGGCGTGGACGAGTCACTTTACCGGTAAAGCCCCCGGTTGGCTGGAATCTCTGGGATTCAAGGACTTCAGTGGTTCTACCGTAGTTCACTCTATCGGTGCCTGGGCTGCCTTGGCATCCATCATGATTCTGGGGCCACGTCTGGGGCGATTTGCAAATGGAAAAAGTGCTCGTAAGTTCAATGGCCACAACCTGACATTAGCAACGACTGGTGTCTTCATTCTCTGGATTGGGTGGTTTGGTTTCAACGGCGGGAGCGAGTTTGGTTTTACCTCGCATGTCCCTCAAATCCTGATCAATACCTTTCTGGCATCTGCCGCTGGTGCCATTACCTTACTGATCTGGCAATTTTATCAACGCAAACATATTGAGATTGAAAATATCCTGAATGGCCTGCTGGCCGGACTGGTGGCCAGTAGTGCCAGTTGTGATGTAATCTCTCACACCTCAGCCGTAATGATTGGTATCGTAGCTGCGTTCGTCATGGAAGTGGGAACCTGGTTGCTGGAACGCTGCCAGCTGGATGACACGATTGGCGTGATCCCGGTACATGGTTTCGCCGGTGTCTGGGGAACACTTGCCGTCGCGATTTTCGTGCCCGCAGAATTTCTCGTTCATTCACGTCTGCATCAGTTCATGGTCCAACTGCTGGGTTGTGTAGTCTGTTTTATCTGGTGCTTCTCTTTCTGTTGGATCACGCTTCGCATTGTGAGCAATTTTATTCGACTGCGAGTAACTCCCGAGGAAGAGGAAATCGGGTTGAATATGGCCGAGCATGGTGCCACGACCGAAATGTATGAGCTGCTGAATTCGATGGAACAGCATATTCAAGGCGATTCCAGTCCGATCAAAGATCTGGACGAATATAGTGACGTTGGATTAATCGCCAAACAATACAACCGAGTTTCAGAAATTCGTGACCAGGCATTAAACGAGCTGAAAGACCGGACGGATAATCTGGAAATTGTACGCAAAGAACTCGAAGAAAAAGCAGAACGCTTGAAGCAGGCGAATAAAGATGCCGAAGCCGCATCGCGTGCCAAAAGTGAATTCCTGGCAAATATGAGCCACGAATTACGTACCCCGATGACAGCAGTTCTGGGATATACAGATCTGTTGGTTGAAGAAAGCTGGGGACGCCCGGGCAGTTTAAAACTACTGGATGTGATCAAGAGAAATGGAAATTATCTGCTGGAGCTGATCAATGACATTCTTGACCTGTCCAAAATTGAATCCGGGAAGCTGACCATTGAAACAATCCAATTTCCGCTACTGGATAAGCTGAAAGAAATTCAGTCTTTAATGAGCGTTCGCGCTGAGAACCAGGAAATTCGTTTCAAGCTAAAATTCGACGGCAAAATACCAAAACAGATCAAGAGTGATCCAACACGCCTCAAACAGATTCTGATCAATCTGGTTGGTAATGCGATAAAGTTCACGCCTGATGGCGGAAACGTGATCATGGAAACGTCATTTGTGAACTCAGAATCGGGAACTCCGATGTTAAAGTTCAGAGTCCAAGACACCGGGATCGGAATGACTGCCAAGCAAATGAAAAATCTATTCCAAGCGTTCGTTCAGGCAGACTCTTCTACTACGCGTAAATTTGGTGGAACAGGATTGGGTCTTGCGATCAGTAAGCGTCTCTCAAATATGCTGGGTGGCGATCTGGTCTGTCAGAGTGTTCCCAATGAGGGCACCGAATTCACATTGACGATCAATATTGGCGATCAGGAAGCACTTCAATTTCATGAAGACCCGTTGGTTGCATTGAAATCAATTCGAGTCAGTAATCTGGACGGCATCTTTGCGTGTGGCGCTACGGCAGAAAAAATTAAAGGAAATTGTTCCGTGCTATTGGCCGAAGATGGTATCGACAATCAACGCTTGATCTCGACCTTGCTGAAAAAAGAGGGAGCGCAAGTCATGCTGGCAGAAAACGGAGATATCGCTGTCAGACGGGCATTGGATGCACAGGAGAACGGGAACCCTTTTGATGTAATCCTGATGGATATGTCGATGCCCGTACTCGACGGTTATGGTGCAACCAGAATGTTGCGTGAACAAGGCTACAAGCTTCCGATTGTTGCCTTAACGGCTCATGCCATGAGTGGCGATCGCGAAAAGTGTATCGATGCAGGCTGTAATGATTATATGACGAAGCCCGTCAATCGAGAGAAGCTGCGGGAAATTGTGCACACCTATCAAACAGATTCATCGAAAGAGACGTCGACAGAATTCGTGAATTAAAGCTGGCTCTCATTCAGGAAAGCTGATCTCGATTCTGTTCCAAAAATGCGTCAGCCCAGTAATAGCCATCTAACAAACCTTCTGTCTCATATCCCATCAGATGATAGGCCATGAAAATGGCTTCGATGGTCGCCAGCCCGGATGCCGGATCATCAAACTGCTTGGAGACACGAGGGTAAGCGGTTTCCCATGCCGGCAAGCTACGGATGGGCAGTTCTTCAAAAGCAGGCTCCATTTTTTCAGCCAGCCGCCAGGTTCCATCCAGAACCAGCAATCCCGAGGCGGCGTCTGCCTGACTGATTTGTGGCCCCCCCATCCCCAGGCGAACATAGTGCGTTAACTTGTCAGGTTCTTTCCTGGGAAATTTCCAGAAAACAAAATCCTCGTGCGTGCGTAATGATTGTACGGTGCACTTACTTTTTCGTTCTTTGGGATGAACGACGATAATCGTGGGGGGATGCGAAACAGACACAATGCCGGACTTTATTTACGAAATGAATTCAAAACAATCAGTGGTGCGTTTTCGAGATTGCCTCAGGAACCATCCTGAGCCTTTTTGATCATATCTTCCTGGGCAGCGATCTCCTGCTCGAGTTTTGTGACTTCCTGGGGATCGTCCATTTGCGATTTAGCCCCCGTCAATCGCTGACGTAGTTTTTGAATCTTTTGGCGCGCCACATCGATTTGTTTTTTCTGTTTTTTGTTCAAGCCCATCGCTGTAAACTTTTCCTCTATTTTTAGGATACGAATCGGGATCGTGAAACGGTGATTGTACCAGAACCAGTTTCCCGTTTATAGACTCATCACGGATCAACGCTGGAAAAACAGACTCAGACAGGATAATAGCATCACAGCCAGAAAGGAGAGTGCGCCAACCGAAAACCGCCAGAGTAATAGCTGCTCTACCACAATCAAAGCCAGAACGGTGAGCAGCATAATCTCAGACAGACCGGCCTCGGAACTCTGCTCCTGGGGTTGTTCATTCAATACATTCGGCGTACTGGCCTGTCTGCGAAAATATTGTGGAGGAATCACCTGTGGTCCGATGTGCCGGAGATCACTTTCCAGCGGAGAAACATTCACAGCAAAGAGTGTCTTCTCCGCAGCAGACGTTCCCCAGTCCAGCTCATAGATACCTGATTGGAAGGTCTGGTTGAAGGAGATCGTTCTGGATTCGGAGTTTTTGTCGAGTACGCTCCGAAGCGGAAACTCCTGCTCGCCGGGAGTAATCATCCGGGGAGAGAGTGTCCGTTGACTTTCCTGAGTGACAATTTCCAGCGGTTGACCAACGAGCGACTCACGCTTGCCCCATTTTCCGGTAGCGGCATAGAGCACGAATTCATTCATCATCGGTGGAAAACTCGGCCAGATCGCCCACGTCCCCCAATGACGGTCCAGCGAGGTTGTGATCAGAATAATCTTGCCGCGGCCGAGCGTACTCTCGATCACTGCCGGGTCATTCGTATCGAAATTCAGAATCAATCGGGTATTGGGATCGGGCAGAATTTCCGTTTGGAAATATTCATAGAGATGTGTTGTCTCCAGACCGGCATCCGGATTGCCCTTGAATATTTCGATCACCGGATGCTGATATTTCAACGGATCAAATTCAAACAGTGTCGTTGGTTTATCCGCATCACCACGACGGTTTAATAACTTCAAAGGCAGCAAACCATTGTCCGGCTGGAAGATTGTCTGATTATAATTTTCGGCATTTACTTGTTCTCCCAGGCTGATAATCAACCCGCCCCCCCGCTTCACATAGCGTTTTAAAAGGTCTCGCTCATTCTCGGTAAACAGCGCGACATCGCAAATCACGACGGCGTCGTACAGGCTCAACTCCGTATTCGTCAGCTCGCCTTCACTGATCACGTGCGGTTTAATCACTCCCTGCCAGGGCTGTTCTTTCAAAGAGGGAGACAATGCCAATTCCAGATAATCGGTCGCACGGCCCATCACTTCGCCTGATTGCCGGCCATTTACCAGAAGTACATTGATCTCTTTTTTGACAGGCATCACTTTCCAGCGCCGATTATCCAGAGGCAGACGGTCCTCCGCGAGCCTGACTTCCATCCGGTGGTCTCCGACTTTTGAAAAGCGGTGCGTGAATTCGGTCTGCGTATCTGTATTGGCGGGAAGGTCCACCTGTTTCTGATTGACCAGTTGACCATCGACAAATAACTGCAGATTGACCTGCCCCTGATTCAAGCCTCCATAATTGTGTAACGTGACTCCCAGGCGAATCGGCTGGTTTACCGTGGCAAACACAGACTTGCTGGACAAGTCGATCACTGCCAGATTTGTTTCTTCCGTCTGGCCCACATCTTTAAGGACCAAAGTCGCTTTTTTGGAAATAGCTTCCATCAAAGAACGAATCCGAGAGCTCCCCTGATCTGACTGCAACGGCGTCCAGCTTTGTGCCTGAAAATCGCTGATGACAATCACTTCTTTCTGAGCCAGTTCCTGTGCCTGCCCCAGAAAATCGAGCGCCGTCTGCAGGGCTTGCCCCACATTGCCGTATTCTTCGGTCGGTTGCATCCGCTTGATTTCATCTAACACATACGCCTGTTGGCGTGAAGGCCGTGAAATCAAAGCCTGCGGCGAGGAATTCGAAATCTGGATTAATTGAAACGCGTCTCCTGTATTTGAATCGGAAACCTGCTCGCGGGCCAGTTCTCTTGCTGCTTCAAATAGGGACTGCTCGTCTCCCTTCCAGCGCATGCTGAACGAGGAATCGATGACCAGAATCCGATGGATTGGCGCCGCTGATTCAAAAAAACCACCTTGCACCGACCAGTACGGTCGGGAAAAGGCAATCGCCAGGAGCAAGATAATTAAGCAGCGAACCAGTAGAACCAGTAACTGTTCGAATCGAACGCGTCGCGAATATTTTTTGGTAGCGATCAACAAAAATTTCATCGCCGCCCATTCGGTTTCAATAAACTTTCGTTTATGCAGCAAATGAATCAACACCGGTATCCCCGCCGCCAATAGCCCCATCAACAACCAGGGGCTGGCGAATCCAAATGCGAAAATGGGATGTAATGCTAATTCGGTCATGGAGTAGAAATCAGTAACTATTTAAGAGCCAATTCTTGACTGGCGATGTGACAGGAAGGTCGATAAAGCGACATCCAGAGATTGATCGGTACGGACCAGACCATAATCCATTTTTAAATCGCGACAACCCCGCCGAACGGTTTTTAAAAATGTCTCGAATTCGGCCTGATAGGCTTTCTTCAGCGAACGAGGTTCGGCCATCTGTTCGGGCAGGTTTTCCAATCCTTTAAACAGGACCGGCTCCTGAAACGGAAAATCCTGCTCAGCCGGATCAATCACCTGCAACAGGCTGACATCATGTTTACGATGCCGAAAATGCTTCAGACCTAACATCACAGAATCAAGGTCATCAAACAGATCGCTGATAACAATGATCAGGCTGCGACGGGAAATTCGTTCGGCCAATTCGTGGAACACTTTTCCCAGCCCCGACTCACCGGTCGGCTCCGTATGTTCCATTGTATAATACATCTGCTTCAAATGAGTCGGTTGGCTGGAGGGCCTGAGAAAATCAACTACGTGATCATTCACCGTACAGAGTCCGGCGGCATCCTGCTGCTTGATGACCACGTATGCCAGCGCCGCCGCGACCAGTCTTCCGTATTCCCATTTTGAAAGCGCGGCGTTGTCAGATCGGTAGCGCATCGATTCACTGCAATCGAGCAGGATGTAGCAGGTAAAATTGGTCTCGGCTTCATACTGCTTGAGATAATACCGATCCGACTTGGCATACACTTTCCAGTCGACATACCGTAGATCGTCGCCGACCGAATATTCGCGGTGCTGTGCAAACTCAGCAGAAAACCCGTGAAAGGGGCTTTTGTGGGAACCCGAGACATAACCTTCCACAATCTGCCGCGCCGCAAGATCCAGGTTCTGGACTTTAGCGAGCGTCTGCGGATCTAAATACTTGTGGTAATCTTCCATCAAGTTTTTCCTGAGAGGAATCGACAGAGATGAGTTGAATCAGGCGGTCCACAATTTTGTCGGGCGTCATTCCCTCTGCTTCCGCGTTGAAATTCGTAATGATCCGGTGCCTCAAAACCGGATGAGCCACCGCACGCACATCATCCGTACTCACATAAAGTTTTCCGTGAAGAATCGCCCGTGCTTTCGCTCCCAGAATCAAATTCTGACTGGCACGTGGCCCGGCTCCCCAACTGACAAACTCCCGGATGAAGTCAGGCACCTCATCGGCGTTCGTATCATCACCCGGCTTGATGCGGGTCATCCGGGCAAACTGCATCGCATAGCGGATAATATGATCGGCCACCGGTACCTTGCGAACCAGCGACTGAAACGAGAGCAGTTCATCCAAGTCCAACACTTTTTTGACGGTGTAAGAATCGTTGGACGTGGTCTGCCGCACAATGGCGAACTCTTCCTCTTCGCTGGGATAATCGACTTTGACTTCAAACATGAAACGGTCCAACTGCGCTTCCGGCAGTGGATAGGTCCCTTCCTGCTCAATCGGGTTCTGAGTTGCTAACACAAAGAAGGGAACGGGCAACTTATGTTTGCGTCCGCCCGCGGTCACCTGATGTTCCTGCATCGCTTCCAGGAGGGCCGCCTGTGTTTTGGGGGGCGTACGGTTGATCTCATCCGCTAAGACCACATTTGAAAAAATAGGGCCGGGCAGAAATTTGAAATCACGATTGCCGGTGCTTTTGTCTTCCTGAATGACATCGGTTCCGGTAATGTCAGCCGGCATCAAGTCGGGGGTAAATTGCACACGGTTAAACGTCAGGTTTAAGGTATCGGCGAGCGTATGCACGATTAACGTTTTTGCCAGACCAGGCACCCCTACCAGCAGACAATGTCCACCCGCCAGTAAAGAGATCATTAATTCTTCGACAACCTGATGCTGCCCGATGACGACCCGATTCACTTCCTGCATCAGTCGTTCGTATGCCTGATGTAATTTTTCAACGTCTTCCAGATCGGAAGGTTCCATCGTAGGATCGCTGCTCACGATATTGCCAGTTTCTGATTCGAAGAAAGGAAAAACGCCCGCTCACACTTATGACTACTATTGTGACGAGCGAGCCCCCGTTGACGCAAGGCTGTTTGCGTCTGTTCTTAGCTGTCAGCGCCTTTTGCTCCCCAGGGAGCAATTTGCGTAAGGCCTTTGCGTGCCTTCAGTTCTGCATAGCATTCTGGCATATCAAAGGACGCCAATACATTGGGAACCAAAGTCGACAATGGCCAATGGTAGTGTTCCGTCTCTGCAATGTCGCTAAAGGAGGTCAACCCATTTTTCAACGTAACCTGTTTCACATAAGGTGAGAATAACGCCGCAAACGTCGCCGGCAAAGCACCCCAACCCCGGCCGATCAGATGAATATCGGTATGCCCGTTCGCAGCCATCCAGTCGAGAGTACGCAAGACATCAAATGTTCTTTGGCCGATGTAAGGTTCATCCAGCATCACAGAATGCGCGGCGTAAAAATAGTCGCTGCCGTAAGGCGTAAAAAACGAATTCGGGCTGGTCGTATCCGGCATCGACTCGCCAATGCCTCGCACATCACAGGTATAAAGCACACGGTCTTTATCCTGACTGGCGGTTTTCAACAATGGTTCTTCCCGCAGCTCTGCGTCGGATGAAACATGGGACACATACAAGGTCGCCTGCTGACCTGCATTCTGGGGAGGTCGGGAATAGAGACGCTCATCAGACACACGATAGACAATTGCCTGAATACCGGGCTCTGTCTCGACCGCGTAGGTAATCGAATGTTTCAGCGGATAATTTTTCCCGCCTCGGTTCCGCAAAATACGGTAATCGGGAGTTCCCTCGATATGCTTCAAGCGGAGTGTTTCTGCTACAACCGACTGGAGGGCTGCGCCTGTTTTGGGTTTGCGTTGCTGGGCCAGTTCCTTTGATCGCTCTGCCGTAAAGACATGAATCGGTTTGGAATCGAGATCAGCGACGGACCCTTTGGGAGTACACCACAGCGTTTCATCTTTTTCGATGGTCAGCTTCGGCTCTTTGGATTCACTGGAGACACCGGTCGCTTGATTAAACCATTCATACATAGCTTCGCGATTTTCCTGCGAATAACCGTGATACGTTGGTCCGACAAACAGCGATACGTTTTCCTCTTTCCCCAGCAATTTATATAGCCGCTGCAATCGGAGGTAGGCTTCCCGCGCACCCCGGACATCGAAAAAATCGCGTTCTTTAGCTAAAATCCGGACGGGTTTCGGAGCCTGGGCGGCTAAGAAGTCGGCGTGATCGAGTTCCAAGGCTAACACTTTCGGCGGACACTGTTCGGTATCGGCGGGAAGTTCGTTCTCCATGTTGCGTCGGAATGTAGTCACGAAACAGCTGGGAGCCGCCATTGTCCAGCGGGGTTCTACCCCACACAGCCAGGTGGTCATGGTTCCGCCGCCTGAATTTCCGGTCACTCCTACCTGTTTGGGATCAACCTCTTTACGGGTTAGCAGATAATCCAGTGCGCGAACACCATCCCAGGCACGCCACATCGCCAGATTTTCTCCCACCAGAAACTGCTGATTGCCGCCGTGCAAATGTTCGCGAACGCCGACACCAATCGTTGATTTCAGATCGTCACCGGAATACTGAACCCGCTCTCCCTGGCCGATCGGGTCATAGATCAGAACGACGTATCCTTTTCTGGCCAGCCCTTGTGAAAACGACTGGTAAGCGGTTTCTGCTTTCCCATTGTGTGAGTGACCACAGGTTCCCACCACGCCGGGAACCGGTTTCGTGATGCCTTTCGGAAGATACAGATTGCCTGTCACCAGAAAGCCGGGCCGGCTTTCAAAAATGATATTTTCAATTGTATAAGTATCACGGTCTGTTGTTTTCGTGACGCGGGCATTTAAAGGTGTCCGTTCCGGATTCGGCCCGAATGCCTCCCGAATTCGTTTCTGCACGGAACTTACATACTCTTCTGCGTCCGCTTTTGTTTTGAGCGAATCCAGCCGCGCAATTGTTTTTGCTTCCTGTTCCCTGACGCGATCAACAAAGTATTCCTGAACCATTCGCGGGAAACGATTCAATGTGGGAACTGTTTGATCAGGTTTTGCGGGCGCCGCAGCCAGTTCTTGAATCATCAGGTTCTCTAGCAGACTCAAACCAACCAGACTGACTCCTCCCGTTTTTAGAAAAGCACGTCGTGAGAGAGTTTCAAACTGGTCAATCGCCTGTTTTGAGCCCGACATATTGAATGATCCTGATGAATATTTATAATTAAAAAAATACACGGCGTCACTGTTTTACATGATCTCAAACACGGTATTCCATGATCTCAAATACGCTGAAACAAAGTTGCGAAATTCAAATTATGCTGTGATCACGCGCTGATTGTTATCATATTTTCGTTTTCTTTACAATTGGCTTCTCTATAATGAAAATCATTCCGACAATTGTACAGAATTATTTTAGTTGTTTTCTCATAATTCCATAAGCGTTAATAACTGGATACACTGTTTACTAACTGGATACACTGATAGTTGAAATGAATGACAGATTTATGTAATTCTAAAACTAGAAACACAATAGTGCTCTCCGCTACACCAGCAGACGTCAGCAGACGTTTCCATCAGAAATGGATCATAAATGGAAGTTCGTTCCCAGCAAGAGACTGCAGAACTGGTCAAAATTCTTCACAAAAACATTTCCAAAGTCCTCATCGGTAAACCGGAGGTCGTGAAACTTGCCATTGTCACATTGTTGGCAGAAGGTCATATTCTGATCGAAGATGCGCCTGGTGTTGGTAAAACCTCACTGGCAAAAGCCATCGCGAAAAGCCTGGATTGCAACTACAAACGAGTTCAATTCACGCCGGACATGCTGCCCTCCGATATTCTGGGTTCGAATGTCTTTCTTCCCAACCTGGGCGAATTTGAATTTCGTAAAGGCCCAATTTTTTCCAACATCCTGCTGGCAGATGAAATCAACCGCACGCCTCCCCGCACTCAAAGCGCCCTGCTGGAAGCGATGAATGAAGGCCAGGTGAGTGTCGAAGGGCAAACGATTCTGCTGCAGCCCCCCTTCTTCGTTCTGGCGACGCAAAACCCGTTTGAATTTGAAGGCACCTATCCTTTACCAGAAAACCAGCTCGACCGATTCATGATGTGTATCGACATCGGTTACCCTGAACGATCAACCGAACGGGATGTTTTAATCCAGCATCGCTCGGGCGAACCTGTGGATACTCTGCAGCCGGTAATCACAATCAAACAGCTCAGGGAAATGCAACAGGATGTCTCCAATGTGCGCGTTGATGATTCATTAACGGACTACATCCTGGAAATTGTGGACATGACCCGCAACCACCCGGAGCTCACCTTAGGCGTCAGTACACGGGGTGCGATTACGTATTCCCATGCCGCCCAAAGCAAAGCGTATACGGAAGGACGTGACTATGTCACACCGGATGATATCAAAGAGTTAGCCGTCCCCGTATTAGCACACCGGGTCATTACGAAATCCCTGGTGCGCGAGAACCAACGGACCCGCGCGAGTGAAATCATTCGGCAGATCCTACAACAGGCTGCGGTTCCGGGATAAAATGGGAAGACCGCTCACTTAGACAATCTACGCTGTCCCGCGGAATTTTTACGGTTCTGCTATTATTAAATAGTCGTCCGCGGTTGGATTAGATAAGATACTGGTACCTACCGTCAGATCAGTCGCAGTTCGGCTAGGCTGCTTTAGACCAATAACGCTTGACAGGGCACTCAGACGCTGGCTTGTCCCTGGAGGAATAAAAATGGATTGCAATCAAATTACAAAGTGGTGGCTCGGTCTGGTTCTCACGACTTGCTTCATCAGCTCAAACTGGAACCATCAAATGTTGTCTGCCGATGATGATTCTCAAAAAACACCGCAGCAGGCATCCTCTGACTCGAGCGAATCTCCAAAAGAAACGACAAAATTCACTAATCGGCTGTCAAAAGAGACCAGCCCTTATCTGCTGCTGCATCAACATAATCCAGTGGACTGGTACCCCTGGGGACCAGAGGCGTTTGAAAAAGCAAAGCAGGAAAACAAAATCATCTTTCTCTCGATTGGCTACAGCAGTTGTTACTGGTGCCACGTAATGGAACGTCTGGTTTTTGAAAACCCTGACATTGCCAAATACATGAATCAGAATTTTGTGAACATCAAAGTTGATCGGGAAGAACGCCCGGACATCGATGACATTTACATGACATCCTTAAGCGTTTACTTTCACCTGATTGGCGCCTCTGCCAATGGTGGCTGGCCGTTATCAATGTTTTTAACCCCGGAGCGGGAACCATTTGCAGGCGGCACTTATTTTCCTCCCACCGATCAGGGAGGCCAGATGAGTTTTCCTCGCGTCCTGCAACGCGTGAATCAGCTCTGGTCAGCAGATAAGAAACAGGTCCAGCAAAGCGCGACGATCATTGCTAAAGAAGTTGCCCGCCTGCAAAAAGAAGCAGCCGCGACGGAAACCATCTTAATCGAAAGTAAACTCGTCAAAGCGGGTGTCCGATCTATCAACGCCAGTTACGATACGGAATTTGGGGGGATCGATTTCTCTGAAGTCTCACCGAATGCACCCAAGTTTCCGACTTCGTCCAAGCTGGTACTGCTGCAATACGACATACAGGCTCCCTCGCAGGACGCCACTTCGGCAGAGTCCGCTAAGGTTCTGTATCACACACTCGACGCGATGGCGAACGGCGGCATCTATGATCACTTGGGAGGTGGCTTTCACCGTTACAGTACCGACCGCTACTGGCATGTCCCCCACTTTGAAAAAATGCTCTACGATAACGGACAGTTGGCATCACTGTATGCGAATGCGTTTGCGCAAACGGGCAACGTTCAATACAAGCAGGTTACCGAAGGCATTATCGATTTTGTGCTGCGGGAATTGACCGATCCTCAAGGAGGCTTTTATTCGGCCCTAGATGCAGAAACCGATGGCGTTGAAGGCGAACATTATGCCTGGTCGAAAGAAGAACTCAAAACCGCGCTGGGCGATGACTATAGCCTGTTCGCGGAATTCTACGGATTGAATGAACCCACCCGCTTCGAACACGGTTTTGTTTTACACCGTGTCACTTCCCTGGAAGCACTCGCTGAAAAGCAAAAGACGACTCCCGCCGCGCTCGAAACCAGACTCGCCGCGATGCGTCAAAAGCTGCATTCGATTCGTAATCAAAGAAAGCCCCTGTTAAAAGATGATAAAATCCTGACCAGTTGGAACGGCCTAATGATTCAAGGCATGGCGACAGCCGGTCGCGTTCTAAAACGCCCCGAGTATACTGCCGCCGCTGAAAAGGCAGCACAGTTTATTCTGGATCAAATGCGCAATGAACAAGGTCACCTGTATCGCAGTTATCGTTCAGGCCAGGCACGCTTAAACGCCTATCTCGACGACTATACGTTTCTCGTTCAGGGACTGCTGGCACTGCATGAGGCAACTGGCAAACAACACTGGCTGGACCAGGCCCGTCAACTGACTGACCTGCAGATTGAACTCTTCTGGGATCAGAAAGAGCACGGATTCTATTTCACCACGCACGACCACGAACAGTTAATCGCCCGCACCAAAAATGCCTACGACGCGGCGATTCCATCTGGAAACAGCATCAGCGTCCGCAACCTGATTCGCTTATCCGATCTGACTCAGGAACCGAAATACCGCCAGCACGCTGACCAGACACTCCAACTGTTTGGCAGAATCATCAAACTCTATCCCGGCCGCTGTGCCCAGTTGGTACAGGCCGTCGGAGAATATCTGGATTCACCCCTCAATCAAAAACAATCGGCGCTTTCCATCCCTGCCGGCGATTTTCGATTATTGCTCACCGCTGATGAAGAATCAGAACAGTTGGCAGCCGTGAATCCAGGTATCGAATTACTGGTGGCAGCAGGCTTAGGCCAAACCAGTCCCAAGAAAAAACTGGTCACTGCGAAAGCGTACCTCTCGGTCGACAAACTGCCCGCGGGTCAAACCTGCAAAGTAGCGATTGTGCTGGCGATTGAAGAGGGCTGGCACATCAACCAAAATCCATCCAGTCCTGATTTTCTAGTACCGACCACGTTCACGATTAAGACGGCTCAGAATATCAAATTATCGAAGGTGAAATATCCCGCCGGTCACGCATTCGAAGTGACCGGTTATGATCAACCGCTGCAGGTTTACGAAAAACAGGCCATCATTCGAGGCATACTCACCATACCTGCCGGTGCCGCTGGAAAAGATGAAGAACTGGAGCTGAATGTAAAATATCAGGCGTGTAATGACAAAACCTGTATTCGCCCCACGACGGTCAGTCTGAAAGGGAAATTTCGAATCGCCAAACCGGGCGAACCAATCAAACAAGTCAATCAAAAATGGTTTCAATCTGAAACGAAAGACTGAGTTTCTAATCCCGACGAAAACAGAGCGAATTGAAATGTTTGCTGTCGCAATATTTTTTTAAAGGTTCATGATGAACGACACACAATATGAAGAACAGCCGCTCGTAAAAACAAAGATCATTGCCACGGTCGGCCCGGCTTCCGATTCTCGCGAAATGCTGCGTAAATTAATTATCGCCGGCGTTGACCTGTTTCGGCTGAACTTCGCGCATGGAAAGCACGACAATCTCGCCGAAGTTGTCAAAAATATCCATGAGCTCTCGGAAGAACTGGGAAAGCCGATTGGAATTCTGGGCGATTTATCCGGACCGAAAATTCGTCTGGGAGTTTTACCGGATGGTGAAATTGCCTGTCGGCATAATATGAAATTTCGCTTCATTCGTGGTATCGATTCCGATAATCCACAGGAGCTGACCTGCACTTACGAACCTTTGATCCGCGATCTCCGCGTGGGTGACCCCGTACTTTTAGCCGATGGTATGGTTGCCATGCGTGTGGTGGCAAAACCAGAAGATGAAGAATTCGTGGAGTGCGTTGTCGAACGGGAAGGCATCATTCGCAGTAAGCAGGGTGTGAATCTGCCCGGCGTCCAGTTGAGTACACCTTGTCTGACAGAAAAAGATCTCAAAGACCTTGCCTGGGGCGTTGAACACGGGCTCGATTACGTCGGCCTCAGCTTTGTTCGTTCCGCCGATGACATTACACACCTGAATGAAGAAATCGACAAATTAAAACCCGTTGATCGCCCGCAGATCGTCGCCAAGATTGAAAAAATCGAAGCCGTCAGCGATATCGAACAGATTCTCAAACTCACCGACGCTGTCATGGTCGCACGCGGCGATCTGGGGGTTGAAGTCGATATCGAACGGGTTCCCATTATTCAAAAACGGATTATCCATCTCTGTAATCAATACCGCATACCGGTGATTACCGCCACGCAAATGCTCGACAGTATGCAGTTCAATACCTTTCCAACACGCGCTGAAGCCAGTGACGTGGCCAACGCCGTTCTGGATGGCAGCGACGCCGTGATGCTCTCTGGTGAAACAGCCGTTGGTGTCAGCCCACTGGCTGCTGTCGAAATGATGAGCCGCATCGTTCGCGAAGCCGCCCGCATCCTGTCATCCAATCTGCATTCGGAAGAGATCACCAGTAACCGCCGCTTACATGCGCGTGAAGTCACCGAAGCCGTCACCCTGGGTGCCGGCATTACAGCGGAAAAACTGGACGCCGACTTGATGGTGACCTGTACGCACGAAGGAAAAACGGCAATGGCACTTTCCAAACAGCGCCGTACCGTCCCCACGGTCGCCCTCACCGATCGACCGGCGACTGCCCGCCGCATTACGCTTTACTGGGGTGTGACCCCACTACTGACCGATGTCGTCGATAAGTCACCACAAAAAATTCTGAAATTCATCGACACTTATGGCAAAAAGCTCGGTTTCCTATCGGCGGGAAGTCAGATTGTCTTGATTTCGGGAACCGATTGGTCTTCACTAGGGCACGATATGCTTTTAGTCCATGAAGTGAAATAACTCTGTCTGTTAAATATTTGAGGGCAGCATGCCACACAAATTGACTTTGATCATAACACTGCTCTGTTCCAGTCTGACTTCTCAGTTTGGCTTTGGTGATGACTGGCCTCAATGGGGTGGACCAGAGCAGGATCTTGTCTGGCGGGAAACGGGGATTGTGAAAACACTCCCCACCACCGGCCTGCTCCCGCGCGTCTGGTCGACTCCGATTGGCGAAGGCTATTCCGGACCGGCTGTTGCAGAGGTGAATTCCCGCTGGTGTGTTTTCGTGACAGATCGTATTTTCAAACAACGCGTGGGATATGAACGGGTCTTGTGCCTGGATGCGGAAAGCGGAAAACCAATCTGGAATTATGAATATCCGGTAGAGTATTCCGTCAGCTATCCCGCTGGCCCGCGTGCGACGCCGGTGATCGACGCCGGCCGCGTATACACACTCGGCGCGCAAGGCCACTTATTCTGCTTTGATGCGGCGACAGGAAAAGTCCTCTGGAGTAAAAACTTCGTTGAAGATTATGGAACCAGACTCGCGACCTGGGGCATGGTGGCGGCACCGCTGGTGGACGGCGATCAACTCATTACGCTGGTAGGCGGACAAAAGAATTCTCTGGTCGTCAGTTTTGATAAAGCGACGGGCAAAGAACTCTGGCGAGCCCTCGATGACCGTGCCGTCGGTTATGCGCCGCCCGTCATCTTCACGTTTGGCGGGAAACGGGAACTGATTGTCTGGCATCCGACGGCGGTCTCTGCTCTGGAACCGAAGACCGGAAAACTGATCTGGGAAGTCCCATATGGTGTCCGCTATGGGCTGAGCATCGCCACACCGCGCAAAGTGAAAAATCGCCTGTTCGTCGCCAGTTTTTATAATGGGCCACGCATGATTGAAGTCTCTAATGACGGCAGTCAGGCAAAAATTGTCTGGTCAGGAAACAGCGACAGTGAGCTCAAGACGGATGGCCTGCACCCGATTATGATGACTCCCATTTTCAACGGAACGCACATCTACGGCGTCTGCAGTTACGGTCAACTGCGGTGCCTCGATGCCAGCAACGGTCGCCGTTTGTGGGAAACAGAAAAAGCAACCGGCAAAGGGCGCTGGTGGAACGCATTCATTGTCCCGCACGAAGATCGCTATTTTCTACATAATGAGCAAGGCGATCTGATCATCGCCAATCTGACTCCGCAGGGATATGAAGAAATCAGCCGTGCCAAATTAATCGAGCCGACCCGCCGCGTTCAACGCCGTATGACCATCTGGTCGCATCCCGCGTTTGCTATGAAAAGCGTGTTTGCACGGAATGATAAAGAAATCATCCGCGTCGATTTATCCGCGAAGTAGTACAACACGGATATTTTCGTCGAGAATTTTCAAACGAAAACCTGTCACAATTTTGTGGAGAATTACCAAAAGTCGGATCGTCAGTCCCGCTTAGAGTCGAAACCGGATATAATTGGCGTTAGTCTATCATCAGGGCTACACAGCCTGTTTATGTACGCGCACTTTCTTTAGTGCGTGTGAACACTGTTCATACATCGAGAGTTACTATTATGTCGTCGGATCATTTTGCTCCTCCTCAGGATCGATCCCAGGAAGTTCTGATACCACTGGAACCGCTCAAAGAATTGCTGGTCAAGCTTTTTGTGCGGATGGGGATGTTTCAAGTTGAGGCGGAAATCGCCGCGGATCGGTTAATCGAAGCCGACCTGCGCGGCATTCATTCACATGGCAGCCGCGCCGCAGAACGGTATCTGGATGCGATGGACATGGGCGATATCGATCCCCGTGCACAAATCCTGACGATCACGGAAACGCCAGCAATCGCAGTTCTGGATGGCAGCAATGCGATGGGGCATGTCGCCGCAACCCGCGCCATGGAACTGGCGATCAAAAAAGCAAGCGAAGTCGGCACGGGAACCGTAACGGTTCGCAACAGCCATCATTTTGGCGCCGCCGCCGTTTATGTTCTGCTGGCGGCCAAAGCCGGCATGATTGGCTACTGCACCACGAATACCGGCAGAGCCACCGTAGCCGCCCATGGCAGCACACAGGGCGCAACGGCAAACAACGCCATCGCCTGGGGCGTTCCCACCCGCGAAGGAGCCCCCTTTGTTCTGGATATGGCATGCGCCAAAACGTCATGGGGAAAACTGGAGACGCTGTCCCTGTATGGATTACCGGTGCCACCCGGTTATGCTCTGGACAGTGAGGGGAAAGAAACCACCGATTCCTCAGCCGTCAAAACACTCCTGCCTGCAGCGGGCCCCCGTGGTTATGGGCTCGCCATGGTCAGTTCGATACTGACGGGGGCGTTAACCGGAGGCAAACTGCCGATCCACAAAACGCGTGCACCGGAACTGGAAGGCTCGGAACATTTTTTCTATGTCATCGATATCAAACAGTTCGTTGAAGAAGACAAATTCCATGAAACACTGGCATCCGCGACGGAGGCCATACATCAGTTAAACCCGGTCAACGAAAACCAGCGGGTTCAATTACCCGGGGAGCAGGAATGGAAACAGACTCAACGGGCGCTCCAGGAAGGCCTGTACGTGCATCGCGATCATGCCAACTCACTCAAAGAACTGGCTGAGCGCGTGAAGTATGACGTCCCCTGGTAAACGTACTTCTGTTTTTTGATATCACCTTTCTTAATCACGAATTTTGAGGTCTGAAATGAAAATGGCAGCACGTCAGTCAATTTCGCTTCTGATATTATCCATCTGCTTCCTCTGTTCCACCCACACAGAACTCGCGGCGGGTAAATACAATCCTGTGCTGAACGCAGGCGATCCGGCGCCGACCTGGGAAAAGTTGCCTGCGACAGATGGCAAGACTTATTCCAGCGATTCCTTCAAAGACAAAGACGTGCTGGTGATCGCCTTCACCTGTAACAGTTGTCCTTATGCAGTTGACTATGAAGACCGTCTGAATCGTCTCGCGCAAAAATATGCCACGAAGGATTCCCCAGTGGGCGTGATTGCCGTCAATGTGAATCTGGTGCCGGCTGACAGTCTGGAAAAAATGAAAGCGCAGGCCGAAAAGAAAAAGTTTGTCTTCCCTTATCTGTTTGACAAAACACAAAAGATCGGCCAGCAATTCGGCGCCACGCGGACTCCCGAGTTTTTTGTTTTAAACAAAGACCGAAAAGTCGTTTACATGGGAGCCATGGATGACGCCACCGATGCCAGCAAAGTCAAACGCGATTACGTCGCACAGGCGATTGAAGCGGCTTTAGCAGGCAAACAGCCGGAAACGCAGGAGACCATTGCCATCGGCTGTAATGTTCGCTACAAACGCATCCGCAGAAAAAAATAACACTTTCTCTTCTCAATCGTTTCAATAGCAGCACACATGACGAAATTGAACCAGATACATATTCAGGACTGCATTGCTGGAATGCAGGGACTCGAAGCGGAATCGATCGATTTGGCATTCGCCGATCCGCCGTTCAATATCGGCTATGAATACGATCAATACGAAGACCGTCTTGAGAGTGAACAATACCTCGACTGGTGTTCGCTCTGGTTGGCCGAAGTCGTGCGGCTCTTGAAACCGGATGGTACGTTCTGGCTGGCGATTGGTGATGAATACGCGGCTGAACTCAAAGTCATAATGCAGCGGGAACTCGGGCTCACCTGCCGCAGTTGGGTCATCTGGTATTACACCTTTGGCGTAAACTGCAAAAATAAATTCAGCCGCTCACATGCGCATTTATTTCATATGGTCAAAGACCCAAAACAATTTACATTCAACGCCGACGATCCCTCGATCCGCATTCCTTCTGCCCGCCAACTCGTTTACGGCGATAAGCGGGCCAACCCCAAGGGACGCCTTCCCGATGACACTTGGATCCTGAGGCCACAAGATATTCCTGAGAGTTTTCAGGCAGATGAAGACACCTGGTACTTTCCCCGCATCAATGGCACGTTCAAGGAACGTCAGGGCTGGCACGGCTGTCAGATGCCCGAACAACTTCTGGGGCGCATCATTCGCGCCTGTTCGCACCCGGAAGAAGTGGTCCTCGATCCTTTCTCGGGAAGCGGAACCACTCTGGCTGTCGCGAAGAAATTAAACCGTCAATTTGTCGGTTTCGAACTCTCCGATGAATATGGCGCACGCGCACAACAACGGCTGACTGAAATCGAAATCGGACAGCCATTGGACGGACAGGAAAACCCGCTGGTCAGTGCTCCCTCGACCAAAAATGGAAAGCGACTGAAAGAGCAGCCAGCGAGTACTGCTTCTAAAAAAAGCGCCGCTTCAAAAAAACAGAATCCACGTCAGAAAAAATTGCTCTGATCTGACTCTTCTCGCTCTTAGTTTCATACCTGCCTGCAACGCTTGACGCGCGCACTCTCATTTCCAGAATGCGCCGTCAAAGTCGTCGCTATCCACCCGAAGCAGCCAGTGCCCCCATCTCCCGCGGTATGGAATGTGCCTTTACAGTGATATGCCGCTTTTGCTCCTGAAATAAGGGCTCTGTGTCCTAAATTGTTGCCGTAAAACAACATTGGTTTGCCGGCGCTGTTGCGAAAAATCAACACAGCACACTCATTTCTGGCTTCAGTCAGGCTTGCAGATAAAAAGGATCGAAACAGCCGCAACGGTTCGTTAGAATATACAGATCGCATCAACCACAACCCTTATCGGGATTTTAAAGATTCATCGTGGCGAACTTCATCACCTCTCTCACGAATCGACTGCGAGGATTTCTTCTAACGGGAGAAAACGAAATCCCTGCGCTATGGTGGGATATGATCGAGCAGATTCAATTCCTGCAACAGGATTTATCTTCCCTGTCTGAATCCCAGTTATTTGATGAATGGAACTCACTCCGCTTTCGAGTACAAAGTGGTGAGTCGCTCACGAATCTGCTTCCGGAATCGTTTGCGATCGTCAGCGAGCAAATGCAACGTCATCTGGGTATGACGCCTTATCCTGTGCAATACCTGGGCGCGTTTGCCATGCATGAAGGCGCCATCGCAGAAATGCAGACGGGTGAAGGAAAAACTCTGACGGCGGCGTTGACGTTGTGCCTGAATGCGTTACCCGATGAGGGCATTCATATCGCCACTGCCAATGATTATCTCGCCGAACGAGACGCCCAGTGGTTGAGCCCCGTTTATTATTCGCTGGGAATGACCGTCGGAACCATCACCGCTGATTCCACAACGGCCGAACGGCGGGCCGCTTATGAATGTGATATCACTTACAGCACCGCACGCGAGTTTGGTTTTGACTATCTGAAGGACCTGCTCAGTGCGCCGGGTTCCAAAATGACTGTCTCTCCTCATCGCGAGCAGTTATTCGGTCAGCAGAACAATCAAAGCGAGCAACGATTGCTGAATCCCCGAAAGCCTTACATGGTGATCATCGATGAAGCCGACAGCATTCTGATTGACGAAGCACGCACGCCATTGATCATTGGACAGACTGATGCTGCCGAAGCAGAGCAGATGACTGATCTCTGCCAGTGGAGTGCATCGCAAATTGCGCAATTAACTGTTGATGAACATTATATCGACCATGGTCCGCAGCGGGGCATGGAACTAACCGAAGCGGGTCGACGTGTGGTACGTGAACTATTATTACAGACTGATGCCCCCGGTTCACTCGATACGGGCACCGCTTATCAGTCTTCCGAACGCGCCTTAAAGGCGCATCACTATTTCCAGAACGGTCGCGACTATGTTGTCTGTGATGGGAAGGTGGCGATCGTTGATGAATTCACGGGGCGCATCTCAGAAGGCCGCAAGTGGCAAAACGGCGTTCACCAGGCCATTGAAGCCAAAGAGGGCCTAGAGATTACCTCACCCACAAAAATCGGCGCACAAACAACGGTTCAGGAACTATTCTCGCGCTATCCGCGCATGGCAGGCATGACGGGAACCGCCGAATCTGCCGCCAGTGAATTGAAAAAAGTCTTTGGCACCCCCGTCATTAAAATCCCCACCAATCGGCCTTCGAAACGTAAAGATCTTCCCGAACAGATCTTTCTGACGACAGAAGAAAAATGGGCCGCGATCGTTGAAGAAACTGCCACAATGCATCAGCAGGGCAGACCGGTGCTGATCGGGACGCGTTCCGTGAATCTGTCGAATCAGATATCGGCGTTGCTCTTACAAGCAGGGCTGGAGCATGAAGTGCTACACGCGCTCAATCATGAAAATGAAGCATCCATTATTCAAGAGGCAGGACAGCCAGGCCGGATTACAGTCGCCACGAACATGGCGGGCCGCGGAACGGATATTCTGCTGGGTGAGGGAGTCACTGAAAAAGGCGGCCTGCATGTCATCTGTTCTGAATTGCATGAATCCGCACGCATCGACCGGCAATTGACCGGACGTTGCGCCCGCCAGGGAGATCCAGGCAGCGCCCGCGTTTTTCTATCACTCGAAGACGATATTTTGGCAACGGGCCTGGGCGAAGAACACGCGCAGGACCTGATTACCAGTTTCCAGGAAACCAGCCAGGATCTGAAATCGACGCTGCGTTACTTCTACCAGGCGCAACAACGTATCGAGAAACGACACGAACAGCAACGCATTGATCTGGTGAACCGTATCACTCAGCGTCGTCAGATGCTGAAACAAATGGGCCAGCACGCCAACTTGAGCGAGCATTAGCAGCCCGCTCCTGTCCGTTTATTTTGTTGACAGTGAGTGTGGCGCTACGCTCAGTTTTTCATAAATCCCCCTCTTCGCAAACTGCAGATGCTTAGCAAAAGGTTGCATTAACATGGCAGGCAGGAAGAGCAAGTCTCCAATCAAAGCCGTTGTCAGCAGTGCCAGCATCATCCAGGCAAATCTTTGCGTAGGAATAAAATCGCTGAAACCAAACACCATTAATCCAAGGCCACAAATAAACGTGGTATGAATCATCGCACGTCCGCAATGTTTCAAAGCAGATTGAATCGCTTCTTCGTTGGTTCGGTTCAAGGTCTTTTCTCTGCGGAACCATGCCAGGAAATGCAGCGTATCATCAATGGCAATTCCCAATGCGACACTGGCCGTCATTACGGCTCCAATATCCAGAGGAATATCCATCCAGCCCATCAAACCAAACACGACGACGATTGGAAATACATTGGGCAGCATGCTCAATAACCCAGTCCACAGGCTGCGCTGGATGATGACAATCACCACAGCCACCAGTAAGAACGCGGTGAGAAAACTCCAGGTCAGATCGTGCAGAATCAACTGCTGAACCGTATGAATCAAAGGCATAATCCCGGTGTAATACGCGGTCATATTCACGCCCTCTGCTTTATATTTTTCGAGTGCCGGCTTGAGCGTTGTTTTCAACTTCGCCAGAGCGGCTCCATAATCGATCTTTTGCATCGCAGGAACCCGGGCACTGATACGCCACGATTCTGTACCGTCATTTTCAGATAAATAAACCGAATCCAGTACCGCCTGACGGTTCTCTTTCAGTTTTTTATTGGTCACGACTTTTCTGAATATCGATTCAAACCCGTTATGTTCGACTGGATTAGGACCAAAGGTGGCAGCCGACATTGTACCCGTATAGCCGTCAATGTTTTTGATCGTTTTTTCAATATCATCGATAATCCGCAAGCGTTGCAGAAATGTTTTTTTACAATCGGCGTCAAACTCGATGACCACTTCGACGGGAATCAGCGGCCCCATCCGGTCTTCGTTAAACTGGTAATGATCCAGAACCTGACTGCCTGCCGGGAACAGAGAAGGCACATCGACCGAAGAGCGGATTGAGAGTAAGCCATACGCCGAAACCGCCATTAATAATATTGAGGAGAGGAACACCGTTGCCGAATGTCGCTGCAGCACTTTCGCTAACGTTTCCATCCAGTGGGAGATGCGAGTAAAATACTTGGGAGTTGCTGACCGCTTATTGCCCCGGTTAAATTTCAAAATCTGTTGAGGCGGCCAAAGCTGCATCGCTCCTGGCAGAATCAGCAATAAGACTCCCAATGTGACCAACAGGCCCACCGAAGCCAGCAGACCAAACATCGCGATGGGGATAATCTGACTAACCATCAGCGACCCAAGCCCGATGGCTGTAGTAACCGCTGCCAGCAGACAGGGTTGCCAGCCTTTGGAAAACCCGGTGCGCACTGCCTCATTCGCTTCTGTTTTCGACTGAGCGCCGGTCGCAAATAATTCATCGTAATAGTAATTCACCAGATGCACGCCGGCGGAAATGGTCAGCACGAATACCAGTGAAGGTGTAATAATTAAAACGGCATCCAGGGGTGTTCCGGAATAATAGACCAGCGACAGAACGAGCCCTTGCCCGAACAAACCTGCCAGCAGGATTGTAGCCGTCAACATCCAGGAACGAATACAAATCCAGCAGAGACCAATTGCCACGAAAGTAGACAAAGCACCAAACAGATTCACACTGTGAATACTGGCACGATCAATGGCGACTCCATCGACGGGGGGGCCGGTCACACGAAACTCTTCGCGTGGTAACAGGCAGACTTCTTCAGCAACCGTTAAGACATGTTCGATGGATTGTTTGCGTAGTTCATTCCCACGATCTGTTAAAATAATGACGGCACAACTGTCGTTTAAGTCTTGACCGACCAGTGATCCCTCCAGTCGTACCAGCGCTTCGTCGCGCGGCAGCTTTAATGGAGGTGCCGTCAGTGTATTGACCACACCAGCCCCACTGACGATACGGTCAAATAGTGACTCGTGTGTCTCACCAAAATCGGTGGAGCGCGGCCCATTGATGGCGGCTTCGAATTCAATCAGGCGAGGATCATCGACCGTGCAACCAGGCCAACTGATTAAGAGCAGATCATTACTCTCAAAATGATCTTTGAACTTATCATAGTTCTGTCGGGATTGCATGACAGGCGGCGCCCACTTCTCTGGGGCAATGCACATGCTTTCGACACTTTGGTGCGCACCATAAATCAGAAATGGTGAGACGAGTACCAATAAAATAACGGTAACGACATAGCGCCGTACGTAACGCGGTTGTTTAGAAGTCATTGGACGATCTCTGAGTGAGGGGACAAAACAAGATCAACGGGTACATCCAAGGCCATCCAGCCCATGTGTACACAGCAAGTCTAGCTCACGACTTTTCACTCGTCCAAAAAAAGAATAAACTTTCGGCAGACTCGCCCCCCTGCGCAATCAGCACATTCGAAACAACAGCCATCAACGGCGCCACACAGGCTGAATGACTATCTGTTCCGTCGCACATCGAGATAAACGGCAATCAAGATTACGGCCCCTTTGACGATATATTGCAGAGAATAATGGACGCCTGCCTGATTCAGGCCTTTGTCGAGTATGCCAATAATAACGGCTCCGATCAACGTGCCGAACATGGTTCCCCGGCCTCCCGTAAAGCTGGTACCACCAACAACAACGGCGGCAATCGCCGTTAATTCAAACATCTCGCCTGAACCCGGTTCCGCAGAATAAAGCTGTGCGGTATGGATCATCCCGGCAACTCCCGCCATCAGCGAACAGAGCAGGTAAACCAGAATTTCGACGCGGACGACGGGAATCCCGGTATACAAGGCCGCTTCTCGATTGCCTCCCAGCGCATAAACATGCTGACCAAAACGGGTACGATGTAATAGCAGCGCCATCAGAAAAAACAGCGTCAGCATGATAACCACGGGGATCGGAATCACATCGAACAGGCGACCATTGCCAATCGCGAGGAAAAATGTCTGCTGTTCCTCAATCGGCATCGGCAGGCCACTGTTAAACCGTAGTGCACAACCACGGGCGATGAGCATTGACGCCAGCGTGATAATAAACGGGGGCATCGCTGTTTTTGATGCGGCAATACCATGAAAAGTTCCGAATACCGCTGCGACGCCCAATCCCGCCAGAATGGAAATCAAAACCAGAAACAGATTCTGAGAATCACCAGACAAAGCAGATAAACAAAACACGGTCGTCGTGCCCACCAGTGCAACCATGGCGCCGACGGAAAGATCGATCCCCCCAATCAAAATGACCAATGTCATCCCGAACGCCAGGATGGTATTGACGGAGATCTGCTGCGTCAGATTCAGCATGTTTTCCGGAGAGAGAAACGTAGGCACCCAGATTCGAAACAGCAGGAGCAATATGATAATCGCGACCAGCAGAGGAACCATTTGTTTAACGACTTTCACTTGCTGCCCCTTCTGTCAGTTGCTGCATCACCTGCTCTGCAGAGACGTTTTGTGCTTCGTAAATCCGGGTAAGTCGTCCTTCTCGGAACGTGCCCACTTTATGCGAAATATTCAACACTTCGTCCAGATCCGAAGAAATTAAAATCAAGGCCATTCCCTGTTCCACCAGACCACCAATAATACGATACATGTCTTCCCGCGCTCCCACATCGATGCCGCGTGTCGGTTCATCCAGAATCAGAATTTTGGGCGGCTGTTCCATCCAGCGGCCAACAAGTACTTTCTGCTGATTCCCGCCCGACAGGTCCCGAACCGGTTGCTCGGCTCCGGACAAGCGGACTCCAAATCGGCTGATCGTCCGTTCGACGATGGCGTTTCGAACCCCGTAATGAAACACACAGCCGTTGATCCAATCCTTCAACCAAGGGAGCGTGATATTGAACGCGACCGACTGATCATTGACCAGGCCTTGCCGCTTTCGATCTTCGGGAACCAGAACCAACCCCTGCTGCAAAGCATCTCGGGGACTCTGAATCTGCGTTGGTTTTCCATCGATTTGAATTGTTCCGCTTTGGATACGATCAATGCCAAACAAAGCACGTGCCAGCTCGGTCCGACCGGCGCCAACCAGTCCGGACAATCCCAGCACTTCTCCATATCTGACCTCAAAAGAAATGTCATGTACCTGGGAATTACTCAGTTCGGAAACTTTCAATGCCACCTCGCCGGGGCGATAAGGGGGCCGGGGGAAATGCTCTTTGATATCACGGCCCACCATCCATTGAATGAGCGTCCCTGTTTCAATCTCATTTGTTTTCGCCGTCCCGACCGACTTTCCATCGCGTAATACGGTAATCCGATCTGACAGACGCGTGATCTCTTCCATCCGATGAGAAATATAAATGATGCCGACTCCCTGCTCGCGCAGTTGTCGCAGCGTTTTGAACAATGCATCCACCTCGACCTCAGAAAGCGACGAGGTTGGCTCATCCAGAATCAGGATGCGTGCTTCCTGCGATAAAGTGCGGGCAATTTCTACCAGTTGCTGTTGTGCCGTGCTCAGGTCAGATACCAGCGCGGTCACATCATTGATTTCAGACAGGTCCAATTGCGCGATCAGATCTTCTGCCTGCCGATTCATCTGAGAGCGGCGCAAGATTCCCAGCGAAACCGGTTCTCTACCTAGAAAGATATTCTCTGCTACAGACAAATTGGGCGCCAGCGAAAGTTCCTGATGGATCAAGCGAATTTTCTGCCGGTCTGCATCGGCCACATTTCGCAGCGTGATTTGATTCTGTTCCAGCCAGATTTCTCCCTGATCGGGTTGATGAATGCCGCCCAGAATTTTAATCAGCGTACTTTTGCCCGCGCCGTTCTCTCCCAGCAAGGTATGAATTTCGCCGGCTTCCAGGTCAAAGCTGATCTCATCCAGTGCAGTCACTGTACCAAAGCGTTTGGTAATTCCCCGGAGCCTGAGTAGCGGCACACTCTTGGCAGACATCGCTTAGTTTGCCTCCAGAAACTGCTCCGCGTTTTCTGACGTGATTAACTCTACGCGCACTTTGACCTCTGTTTCGACTGCTTCACCGCGCAAATGTGCCAGCATTTTTTGAGCGGCAATCTGACCAATTTCACGAGGAAACTGAGCTGATGTGGAATGCAGTTTGCCCGCTTGAACTGCTTTGATTCCCGGCTGGGAACCATCGACGGTAACAATCGTCACCCGATCCAGTTTGTTTACCGAATCCAACGCAGAAATCACGCCCAATGCATTCGGATCATTGATGGCAAAGACTGCGTTTAAATCGGGATAGCGACCAATCAGATCGCGCATCACCGGGCGTGCTCCCTCGGTCGAACCTTTGGCTTCCTGCACATCTAAGATTTCCATCTCGGGAAATTGAGCCATTTCCGTTTTAAAACCTTCCACGCGGTCGATGCACGCTTTATTGACAGACAGATGCAAAACCACCAGCTTTGCTTTCGGATTCACTTTTGCCAGTGCCTGTGCTGCCAGTTTTCCGGCACGGACATTATCTGAAGCGACCGTACACACAATCAACTCTTCGTCTGATTTTTTTACCGGTGCATCCACGATGATAATCGGCACGTTTTTTCGCTGGGCTTCGAGTAACGAACCTTTTAAGCCTTCCCAGTTGACCGGATTTACAAAAATGCCGGCAACTCCCTGCAGGATCAAGTCGGAGAGATCATTTTTCTGTTTCAGGGAATTAAACTGTGCATCCAGAATGACCAGCCGATCTCCGTTGGCTTCAAGCTCTTGTTTCAAACCTTCGCCGAGATCGACAAAAAAAGGATTGTTCAGAGTTTGAAATGAGACGCCAAACAGTTTGCCTTTGGCTGCCTCAGCAGGGGACTGTTGCGGTTCGGAACCGGGGTCTTCACTGCAACCGTTCGAAAACGGGACGAGGAGCAGGAATATCAAAGAAGAGATCAGAAACTGTCGCGCACTGTTCATAATCAGCCTTCGTTCCAATGGAATAGTGAGAATTCCTCTGTAAAACGATATACTCTGTTACTATTAAGTAACAAAATCAGACTGCAATGAAAAGGTTGGGATGCAAATGTGTGTATCAAACTGCGGTTCACACGTTCGAAGTTGCGACTGACTAAGCGGCTCGCTTAAAGGGCTCCCGAGCCTGTTTTGCAGTAGGCGATTGAAATTCAGGCAAAATCCTCTGAATCTCTTCCAGGATCTGATGTGAAGGCTGCTCGGTAATATCAGTCAGCCTCGCAAATGCTTCGTGAATGAACTGTTGGCTGAAATTAACTTTCTCTGCGACCATAATTTTGGGATGGCATGTTGGCAGATGTTTTTCCCCATCCACGTGCAGCTCTTCGTACAGTTTTTCACCAGGACGCAAGCCTGTGAATTGGATTTCGATGTCTTCGCCCAATTTCAGACCGGATAGTTGCACCAGGTCGGCAGCCAGATCCACAATTCGAACCGGCTCGCCCATATCGAGTACAAATATCTCGCCACCACGTCCCATGGCGCCTGCCTGAATGACCAGCTGAGATGCTTCGGGAATGGTCATGAAATACCGCTGCATCCGTTCGTCGGTCACCGTAATGGGACCGCCATTCTGGATCTGTTGCGTAAAGATCGGGACCACACTCCCCGCGGACCCCAATACATTTCCAAAGCGAACGGTTACAAAATGGCACTTGGATTGCGCGGCCAGAGATTGCACATACAGCTCGGCAATTCGCTTGTTGGCTCCCATCACATTCGTCGGATTGACGGCTTTGTCGGAGGAAATCATCACAAAAGTACCAACCTCGAGTTCCTCTGCCAGATCGGCCAACCGTTTTGTTGCCAAAGCAATATTTTTTACGGCTTCTCCCGGGTTACTTTCCATCAACGGAACGTGTTTATAGGCTGCTGCATGAAAGAGAATATCGGGCTGATACTCGTTCATGACAGCCCTGATCCTTTTGGAATCATTCAGGTCTGCAATCACGACATCAAACCGCCCCTGATACCCGAGTTTAATTAGTTCGCGTTCCAGATAAAACTGGCTGTTTTCAGAACGATCCACGAGAATCAATTTCTGGGGGGAAAATTGTAACAGCTGACGGCAGATTTCCGAGCCGATGCTTCCCGCGCTGCCTGTGACCATCAAAACACGATCATCCATCCAGTCGCGAATATTCTGCATATCGAGTTGCACGGCTTCTCTGCCCAACAAATCTTCAATACAAACCGGACGCGGTTTCATTTCGACTTTGCCAGACAGCAGTTGCTGATAACTGGGAAGTACCTGTACCTGAATCTGAGCAGAGTTCCCTGCTTCTATTAACTGACGCACAGTCTTACCCGGAATCTCATCTGCTGGTAACAGAATATCGGAAACCGCATACCGCTCTGCCAGAGAACACATCTCCTCTAAGGGACCCAGAACGGGAACGCCATTAATGCGCGTTCCCAGCCGATTGGGATGATCATCCAGAAAACCGACCACCCTCAAACACGAATCCTTATTCCGTTCAATGATGCGAAGTAAAGACGCACCAGACTCGTTTGCTCCCACAATAAAGGTGGGCTTACAATCACTCTGCTGCCGCAAGATGCGTCCGCTGTCCTGAATCATACGGATTCCGGCACAGACACCACAGACCGCTAAGATAGTGGATCCCCAGTCAATCAGAAAAACGGAGCGGGGAATCATAATATTGGGGAAAATTAAATAATCGATAATCGCCAGGGCAGCCGAGCTCAAGGTGACAGCCTTCGCCAGATTGACCAGGTCGAGGACAGTGATATACCGACTACGGATTTTATAGACCCCACTGCCCCAGAACGTCAGTGTTTTCAAGCCAACGGCCCATAAAACAGTCGATCGGAACATGCGAAAGCCATACTCTCCCAGCACCCCATCAATATTGAACGAACCTTCGAAGCGCAGCCAGAACGCAAGGTAGTAAATTGCGCAAAATATTGGCAAAAACACAACCATCCAAAAGAGTTGGCGACGCGTTACACGAGATTTCTGAAACCAATTTGATTTTGACTTGGAGTCCAACCTTAGCTCCTAATGTCGTAAATCCCGGTCCAAGAACAAACTTAGACCAGAAACTATACACATAAATACATACCTCTCTTGAGATGGTTCAGAGCGGGGCCGTGTTAATACCAATTTTCACTATTTTCCGTCAACATCAAAATTCTTAAGAACAATCCAGCAAATACCTTGTCTGGTTTTATAATCTGAAAGACTCGCTTTTCTGACCACGCCCTTTTCCAAATCGTCTGAAAATGAACCGCGGTCTGAATTTCCCAATGCAGTTAACACTGCAGGCTGGTCGCTTTTCCGATTTTGGTTGATTATGATGAGCCTCAGTCAAACCTGTTACCTGACTCAACTAGACAAAGTATAAGGTGTAACGTGATTTTCGTTCTCGATAACTATGACTCATTTACCTATAACCTTGTGCAAAGGTTTGGGGAAATCGATCCCACTCTGGACATTCAGGTCGTCCGAAACAATCAGACGTCCCTTGAAGAAATTGAACAGAGCGCGCCCGAAAAAATCATCATTTCTCCCGGTCCCTGCACCCCTGGGGAAGCAGGGCTTTCCAAGGAAATTATTGAGTACTTTGCCGGCAAAGTACCCATTTTAGGGGTTTGCCTGGGGCATCAGTGCATTGCCGAGGTCTTTGGAGCCAAAGTCGTTCGAGCAAATCGATTGATGCACGGCAAAGTTTCGCTGGTTCACCATGATGGGACCGGCGTCTTTAAAAACATCCCCTCCCCCTTTGAGGCAACCCGCTACCACAGTCTGATCGTCCCGGAAGAGACCTGTCCGGAAGAACTTGAGGTCTGTGCCTGGGTGGAAGAGGAAGGCCATCCGAAAGAAGTCATGGGACTGCGACATCGAACGCATTCTGTGCACGGCGTACAGTTTCACCCGGAAAGTTTTCTTACTCTGGAAGGTGTGACGCTGCTGAAAAATTTCCTGGCGCTTCCCGCAGAACAACTCACCAGTGCCTGAACGGAAAAGAGAAATCCCCCTATGCTGTCGGTTCAAGAAGCCTTTCAATTGATTCTGGAAACGGTCAAACCCTCTCCTCCTCAGGACTGTTCGCTGTTTGAAGGCACACATTGTGTCCTCGCAAAAGGAACCGTGAGTGACTTGAATGTTCCCCCGTTTGATAAAGCCCTGATGGATGGCTTCGCCGTCAACAGTGCTGATTTACCAGAGGGCAAAGCAACACTCAAAATATTAGAAACGATTTATGCCGGCTCTGTTCCCACGCTGCCTCTGCAAGCCGGCCAGACCTCACAGATCATGACGGGTGCACCTCTGCCAGCAGGCGCCGATGCCGTCGTTCAGATTGAACACTGCCGGATTAATGAAGAACAACAGACGGTTCAGATCGAAACTTCTCCGGTTGCCCCCGGAAAAAACATGCTCTACCGGGCCTCTGTTCTCGAAACCGGTGCCCCCGTAATTGAAGCAGGAACATTGCTCCGGCCACAGGAAATCGGTGCCCTGGCAGAAACCGGCAGTCCCACCATTTCAGTTCGCCGTCCCCCCAGCGTCTCTATTTTAGCGACCGGTGATGAACTCGTCCCACCTGAAGAGTCTCCGCAAGCGGGTCAGATCAGAAATTCCAATGAAGTCATGCTGTATTCACAAATTCTGCAATCGCATGCACGACCGATTCCACTGGGCATTGCCCGCGATGAACGAACTCATTTAAGTGAAAAAATACAGGAAGGCTTGAAGAGTGATTTCCTGCTGCTTTCGGGGGGTGTCTCTGCGGGGACGTTAGATCTGGTTCCTTCTGAACTGCAGGCTGCCGGGGTGAAACAGGTCTTTCACAAAGTGAATCTGAAGCCGGGAAAACCGCTCTGGTTTGGCATCCTGGAACGGGAAAACCAGGGCCCGTGTTATATTTTTGGATTGCCCGGAAACCCTGTCAGCAGCATGGTTTGCTTTGATTTGTTTGTCCGAACGGCGATCCGACAATTCATGGAATTCCCCGCGCCGAAACCGGCTCCGGTTCAAGCCCGTTTGAGTGCGGATTTCCAATCCCGTGGAGATCGGCCGACGTATCACCCGGCTCAGGTGGAATGGAAATCAGGAGAAGCCGTTGTGACTCCTTTGAAAACTCTAGGTTCTGCTGATCTGCGTTCCACAGTCACAGCAAACGCCGTTGCCCTGTTTCCCACTGGAAATCAGCTTTATCAGGCGGGTCTTCAAGTTGACACTTTTTTATGGTAGCTCTCCCAGTTTCTGCCACAATTGATCTACTCTCAAATGCCTGATTTCTGTAAAAATCACCTCGATCAGACTTAAAATGAGGACCTTCATTCGGATTGCCCCCATTCAGGATCGTGGAATTGACGTAAGAAATATGACCGGTTCAGCTGAAACAGGATGTTTCACTCACCACAGGTTTTCTTAAAAACCTCCCATTGAGATCGGATTCCAAGGACGGATATCATGGCCTTTACCACAACGACAATTGAAAATTCTCCCACTGATCAACCAACGATGGAACAAGATCCTGTGTCTGAAAACGTGCCTTTGAAAAATGAGTTACCGAATAACCAGCCGCTAGGCCAGGACATTCAGAACATCATTAATACCGCGCGGACATCGCCCGCACCGGCACTGGGCGCCTGGTTGATGTCGGGCTTCACTGCTGTAATGATGTGGGCCAGCTTTACTCCCCTTGACTATGGTTCGCTGGGATGGGTTTGTCTGATTCCGCTGTTACTGCTGGTCAGAATTCCGCGCAAAACGCGGTTGATGTATACCGCCATTTATTGTTCGGGTTTCCTGTTTACTCTGGCCTCATTTCAATGGATGCGGCTCGGCGACCCTTCGATGTATGTTGCCTGGGTCGCGCTGGCGATTTATGTCGCCTGCTATTTTCCGTTGTTTGTTCTGCTCACACGAACCGCCGTTCATCGCTTTCATGTTCCTCTCCCCGTAGCTGCACCTATCATGTGGGTTGGCCTGGAATACATGCGTGCCTACCTGCTGACCGGCTTCTCCTGGTATTACATCGGACATACACAATATCGCTGGATTGAACTGATTCAGATCAGCGACATCACCGGCGCTTATGGCGTCAGCTTTCTGGTCGTCATGTTGGCAGCCTGCTTTGCCGATCTGCTACCGGCATCAATAATGAAACGCTTCAAACTGTTCCCGGTGAACTTGACTCCGGAAGAACAAAATCTGGATCAGATCAGCTTGAAGCAGATCGTTCAGACAGCGGTTTGCTTAACTCTGTTCTTTGCTGTTCTCGGTTACGGTTACGTACGTCGCTCCCAAGCCGCATTTCAGGATGGGCCCCGTATGGCTTTAATTCAAGGGAATTTTCCGACATCGGTGAAACATGATCCCAATGCATGGCAGTCTATCTTTCTCAAACACCTGTTCCTGACGGGCGTTGCCGTTCGTCATCAGCCCGATCTGATCATCTGGCCGGAAACCATGTTTCGCTGGCCGCTCATTGAATCGAACGGAAAAACCAATCAGGAACTGCAAACAATTGCGCCCGAAATTCCTCTGGAAAAATGGAATGAACCTTCCGCGCGAAAATTGCTCAGCAACATGAGTAAAGAAGCCAATGCGGCTCTGGTCATCGGATTGGATACGATCTCCGCAGGTGACTCGAAAGTCGATCACTATAACTCCGCCCTGTTTATACGCCCCGATTATGGCATTGTTTCACGCTATGATAAAATTCACCGTGTTCCCTTCGGCGAATATCTTCCCTTAAGAGACACACTTCCCTTTTTACAATACTTCACACCCTATGGTGCTTCGTTCGGTATCGAACCGGGGAAAGCGGCGGCAAACTTTGAATTTCAAAACTGGAACTTTTCACCGGTGGTCTGTTTCGAAGACACCGTACCGCACCTGGTCCGCTCGGTGGTCAATCAGTCATCCAGTGCTGACTCCACAAACAAACCAATCGATTGTCTCGTTAATCTGACCAACGATGGCTGGTTTCACGGCTCAAGCGAACTGGACCAGCATTTGATTACAGCGGCCTTTCGTTGTGTCGAAAATCGAACCCCCATGGTTCGAGCCGTGAATACCGGGATCTCGGCTGTCATTGACGGAGACGGCATGATCGTCGAACCCGATCTCTTTATCGACGGCGATAATCAAGGGCGCACTTCATTCGTGAATCCCAAGACAGGTCGCTGGAATAAATCGATGAATGCCGTCGTCATCGATACGATTCCCCTGGATAATCGAACCAGCCTGTATACAAAATACGGCGACTGGTTTGCGGGAACCTGCTGCTTCTGTGTTCTGTTCGTATTTTTTATGGGACTGCTGACTCTCAAACGAACTCCAGGACCTGTGAAGTCATAATCAGAACTCTACGGAGTCACGTTCATCAAACGACCGCTGATCGTCCGTTTCCTGCTTTTGAATATGCGCTGAAATGATGATCTGTTGGTCATCTTCGTTTTCGCCTGCCTGCCGGCTCCCTCCCGATATTGAGTGATTGAGCCATTCAGTCGTTGCTTGTTGATTTATGTTGATTTTAAACAAATCCAGCAGGAACAATAGATTTGCGTGTTCCCCACCCCTGTGGCTAAAATAGAGACAGGCAGGCATAGATTTTGTATTGATGCAGCCAACATCGAACATATTACTCACATTCAATCTGAAGAAGATCGTTTCACAAAAATGGCAGTCGATAGCTGGTACTATAAGCAAGTAGACGAGATCTGTGGGCCAATTTCATTTGAAGAACTATTTGCCATGGCGCATGAGGGCAAATTGACACCTCAAATGGAGATCAGAAATGGCGAGTCAGGAAACTGGTTTCCGGCAGAGGACATCGGCGGACTGTTTGACGCAGACTCTGACAATGTTTCCGCCGATGAAATGCCTTCACTCGACGAGTTTTCAATCGTCGATTCTTCCTTTGGCGTCGAGCCCCAGGAAAACCTGCCTACACTGGATGGGTTCTCGATCATTGAAGAAGAAGACAAACTCTCTTCGGAATTAGAATCACAGCTGCCCCGCTTTGCCACACTGGAAGCAGTCAGAAGCAAGCACCAGAAGATTCAATGGTATTGTCGCATTCTGAATCAGGAACTGGGACCGATGTCGGCAGACGACCTGATGCAACTGCTGCTCGATAGTGAATTGGCGCCGAACGATGAAGTCAAATCGTCTGCGGAACCGGAGTGGGTTCCCGCGCGAACCGTTGTTTTCCTAAGTTCCTCTGGCGGGGACCTGGATCTGCTGGACTCAGAAGCAGAGGAAACGGCGAACGTTGTTCCCGCATCGGCCGAGGCTGCTGTTGAAGCACCGGTAGAGGAAACACCGGCTGAGCCAACGCCGGCAGCAGCTCCCATCAAACCTGCCAAGCCCCCCATTCTCCAAGTACGTTCAAGACAAAAATGGTTCTGCAAACTGGGTGGCATGGGTTATGGTCCGATTGAAGCCCATAAAATTAAAATGTGGGCCGAACAGGAACGTGTGGAACCGACCGATTTACTGAAGCTGGGCCGCAAAGGAGAATGGTTTGAAGCCTGGCAAATCGAAGCCTTGCAATTAAAAAAACCGGTAGAAAAAACAGCGGCCGACGCAACGGCTCCCACCGAAGAAGAATTGAACGCACCGGAAAGCAAACCCGCTACGGCCCCCATCAAGGCTGGGGCAACGACAGCCCCCGTTGCCGCGATACCTGCCGCTTCCTCTTTCGCAGCGGCGACCCCCGCTCCCGCGCGTCCCAAACCGAAAATCAAAGTCGCACGGTCCAACCCATTCGAGTCTTTAGGCCCCATGATGGAGCCTAAGATTTTAGGTGGTGCCGCCGCAGTGATTGCTTTAGTGGCCATTTTTTACTTTGTCCCCCTTGGCGGATTATTGTCTTCCAGTGGACGTGATGAACTGGATAAATTTAAGGCGGTGCATCGAGAATTTTTAGCATTACAGCAAAAGAAAGCCAGCGATGCAGAGTGGACCAGTTTCGAGAACAAAGCCCAGTCCGATCTGGCCCCAGTCATCGAAAGCCTGGAAAGTAATGCCAGCTCTGACAATCCACAGCTGCAACATTTGTTGTGGGCAGGCCGAGACTATTTAAAACCCATGCTTCAAACCGCACGAACTGAGGCAAACCGCGACCAGGAAAAATTTGAGACGCACATCAAAGAAGCGGAACGCATTATCACAAAGTGACAAAAATGCACTCCTGGCTACGAGCATTCACTATGCACATCAATCTGTACAAAGTTGACCTGAGAGCAGAATTTTTTTGTCTAGTTCTTTCCACAGGTACTATCCAGTGCTAAACTAAAAGAGTAGTTCTAGCAGTCGTCACCCGCCTTATTTTTCTCCCCTAATTGAGTTTCCCAAAGTATTTTCTGCTTAGAAATTCCCACCAGCTTATCCTGCATTAACAAAGAGTATTTATCATGAATACAGAGTCTTCTTCTCTAAAAACCAGGGGATTTACCCTGATTGAATTGCTGGTTGTGATTGCCATCATCGCCATCTTGATCGCTTTATTATTGCCCGCGGTACAACAAGCCAGAGAGGCAGCACGCAGAAGTTCCTGCAAAAATAATTTGAAGCAACTTGGTTTGGCAATGCACAACTATCATGAAACGCATTCCATCTATCCACGTGCCAATTTTGAAAGACAAGAAGCATCGACCCATGGATATGGGAATTATTCTTATCTGGCATATTCTGCGCAAACGATGCTCCTGCCGTTTATGGATCAAGCTCCCCTTTACAATCAATTTAACTTTTCACTCGCTCCAAACCAATCCACGAATGACGCAACGAAAAGAGCGGTCATTCCTGCGTTTCTCTGCCCTTCAGATACTCGCTCGATTTCGAATGGTGGTGGTTATGGGGCCGGTCCGGGAAACAGTTACGCTGTATGTGCTGGACCATCAATATACTGGTTTGGATTTACGCCTTCGGCGACCAACACGTCCCCTCAGAATCTTCAGCATCAAGTCGGTATGTTTAATTATCGGAAAGCAATCCGAATTCGAGACTTGGTCGATGGAACTTCGAATACCATCGCCGCTTCGGAAATTATGATGGGTGATGGTAATAACGATGCCTCACAAATTGGCGCCGGGGATACCGTTCGCGGAGTGGGAAGAGGAAGCACTGCTTACTCATTCCCGTCTCAATCAGATCTAAATACCTGGGGCAATGCCTGCTTAGCAAAGAAAAACTCTCTCCCGGCTTCTCCCGCTCCACGGGGAGACACCGGTTCAAACTGGGTCTACGGGAATAGCGGGTTGACGGTATTTAACACGTTGACCAACCCCAACTCCAAGTATCCCAACTGCGTGAGCTGTGCCACTTGTGGAACGAATGATTCGACCGGCCTGTTTCCCGCCCGCAGTCGGCATACGGGAGGTGTCCATATCCTGATGGGTGATGGCGCCACTCGATTTATCAGTGAAAACATTGACAATGCCACCTGGCAAAATCTGGGTGCGATCGCTGATGGGAACGTCCTGGGTGAATTTTAGAGCTGACTCAAAGCGGTCGTAGCGGTCTCAAATCTCTCATGATTGTTTTAGAGAACTCATACTACCTGTAGCAGGTTCATTTTACTGAATCGTAATCTTTTTCGAGAGATTACGATTCAGATACTAATATTAAGAAAGCCAGATCCATGAAATCTCTTAATGCACTACTACTGTGCCTAATTCTAATTTGCCCTGTTGCCAGTGGTTGTTCGGGTGAAGCAGCTCCTCAAGTCCCCAGTTCCGCAGAAATCGTTGCTTCTTTGAAAGCAAATCTCCAGCTCGTCGTAGACACCGGTGAAGGTGGAAGCGGTCTCGATATTTTGAGAACGGAATTTGAAGAACTTAAAACACAGGCCCCCGATAAAGCACAGGCCATCGAGAACGATTTTCAAGCGCTGCTGAATACGTCAAAATCTGAAAATCGTAAATCATTGGCAACAAAAATTATCGGGGCACTTCAGTAGCCTGAGAAAACTCAAATATCCGGCTGCGGTACAGGCGGTTTCACTTTCCACCAGACAGTCATCAGCAAAGGGGTTTTATCATCATTCAAAATCCCCTCCACCTGGATAAACTGGTTCCCTTTCACGCGGTAAATGAATGATCGCGGTGCTTTCTGGATTTTACCTTTGTTCGGCCCGGTTAAAACTTCCAGATCATAATAGGTAAAGAGATTCGCATCGGACATCCGCTGTAGCCGGTACTTGGCCTGGTGGGCATGAATTAGCGTGCCATTGCTGTCATACAAATGTAATTTCGTAACTTTCCCTGAGAACTCCTGCTCGACACGAAGTGGTGCCCCGTTCCTAGCCTTATCATTTCTGACCCATTTCCCTTCCAGAATTTGATAGTCTTCTTCAGGAGCGGGCTCTGCAGAAAAAGCGGTTGTCCAACAAAACAGAATCGCAGCCAATAGAACAATTTGTTTCATTGGTCCCTTCCTTTACTTTTGAAATCCATTTCCGAAAGTGCGCTGTCGTACTCCGAGACTTAGTCTAATCGCTCGAAATGGAGCGGGTGATCGGACTCAAGGTCAGCCACGCGCATCGAGATTTTGCCATCGAGTACATCGGTTAAGAGATCTCCGCAGACCTCGGCCCGCCAGCCCGACATCAACCGTGGTTTTTCTTCACCCTGTTCTTTATAAACATGATAGCGGACGAGGTGCCTTAAGTCGGCTGAAGTACCAACCAGTGTTTGAGACACATTCATTTCTGCACAACGATTTGCCAGCGCTATCCCCAGCAGCTTTCCAATGACTTGCTCATCCTGATTCTGCTGGTTGCTGAGGTTTTCCATATGCTGCGGGAGCTGATCGTTGGGAATCTGCTGGGCCTTGGCGATACGCTGAATCAGTTCAGGAGCCACCTTAAACATATTTTTGCGATTGAGATCACGCGTTGCCGTCAGATCTTGTGTGGTACTTGGCTTCCGGCGTGCCAGTTCGATTAACAGATCATCACGCAATACGCGCCGCGCGGGTTGATTTTTTTCCTGAGCCACTTCGTCACGCCAGGCAAACAACTCTCGCACAATTGCCAGTTCACGCGACTTCAATTTATGTAAGCCGGAAAGACGCCGCCAGTTTTCGCGATAAAACTCGGAATCGACTTCATCAACCATCCGCTGGAACTCGGACTCTGCCCAAATAAGCCGCCCCAAATCACTCAGTTCTTTTTCCTGTATTTTCCAGATTTTCAAGACGTACTTTACGTCATCCAGCGCATATTTAATTTGCTGCTGAGTCAGCGGTCGTCGTCGCCAGTCTGTGCGTGTCTCTTTACTGCCGGCCTTTTCGCTGAGCACGCGCGCCACCAGCGCGGTATAAGAAATCGGAAAGCTGCGCGACCGAAGTCCCTCGGCAATCTGCAGATCTACCAGCTTCTGAGGTTTTTGGCCGGAGAAGTGTCGACAAAACCGAACCTCTTCCCGCCCCCCGTGCACGACCACCGTTGTGGAATCGTTGGTCATAATCTCCCACCAGGGAGAGAGGTCTTGTACCTCATAAGGATCGACTGCCACAGATTGACCATTTAAGGAAAACTGCAAGAGCGAAAGCTCGGGACGATAGGTGAATTCTGAAACAAATTCGGTATCGAATGAAACGATGCCCGCGTCTAAGATTTGATCACATAAGGCGATAAACTCAGACTGCTGAACAATGAGTGGGCTCGACATCCTTTGATAACTTCCTTTTCTTGGACCAGGAACCGCAGATCTTTCATCTGCCGAGAACCCGTAGATTTTATCATTCTTAAACCCTAATGTTGTAGATATTTATTGATTTCGTCAATGAACTCAAGCGTTTTTTGTGTCCCTTACTACGTTTACTAGGATCCCAGAAACCTGCGCGCTCCCAAATAAAAAGCCCTGGAAGTCCGTTCGATTCACAAAATCTGGTAAGTTCTACCGGCTACGATGACGATTCTGTTTATACCAGGCTCAGGAATCTCTGGCCCCTCGGCAAATACTGCCGATTATTAACTTGGCTTATTAACTACACTCCAGGAGTGCATTATCATGGAAGATGATGATCCACCAGGAGTCCCGGAGTGGGTAGTGACTTATGGAGACATGATGTCACTCCTGCTAACATTCTTTATCATGCTGGTTTCCCTGAGTGAAATCGTCAACGATGAAAAATTCCGGGCCGTTCTGGAATCCATTCAAAACTATTCGGGGTACCGCACAGGTCCGGTCTCTCCACCTGGAAAATATTTCCCCATGAACTCGCTCGTCGAACAAATGAGCATGCTGGGTGCCTTTACAGATAGCCCTGACCGTGGAAGAGGGGGGATTAAAACACGCGCCCTGGAAGGAAAGGACGTCCGGGTATACCGCACGCGGGAGGGAGTTCCCGTAAAAGTAGGGGAAGCCTTGCACTATAACCAGACCGACATTGCACTAGATGCAGATCGCAAAGAGAAATTGGACGAAATCATCCCGGAACTGGCAGGGAAACCGAATAAAATCGAATTGCGGTCACACACTTCCATTAAACCACTGCCCGCCGATTGCCCGATTCAAGACAAACTGGTCCTGACCTATGATCGGGGACGTAACGTGATGCTCTATCTGATCCAAAAAGGAATTGCCCCGAAACGAATCAGAATTACAGCCGCATCCGATTATGAACCACCATTGAAAACCGGCGATGAAAAGTCGGAACAAATGGACCGACTTGACGTTTTATTGCTGGATGCCTTTGTCAATGACTATGTAGGTCCCAGAAAGTAAGCCGGAAAACAAACTGGAAAATCAACCAGCAAGCCCGCTTATTCTTCGGTCAATTCCGTCGCCTGCTTACGCAGGTAACGTGTTGAGGGATCCTGCATTTTCAAAATGTGCGGCGTCGAGGCTTCTTCGTGGGCCTCATCAATCCGGCTTGTAACACCGGGAGCCAAAGGCACATACATCGACGAAACACGAGCATTCATACTATTTTCTTCTGCTTCATGCATTTCCTGGTCCTTCATTCTCATTTCATCTAACACAATCGGATTCCATGTTTCTTTCCGTTGATCAGATGGCACATAATGCATCCGAGCCCAACGTCTCATTCGGAATTCCGCTGCTAAAGAGCTTGCAACGCTTGCCTCTCTTTTCATTCTGTGATGCCCTTCACTGATGAATATTCTTATAATGCAACTACAACAGGAATCGTCTCAGAACACCCATCAGCCAAAATCAATTTATTTCTGTGACTTGCTTTAAGTGAGATTCAACTCAAGATGCAGCTATTCCAGACGCAACCCGAACAACAACACTCTTAGGAAGAATACCTAAGACCACAATAACAGCCAGATACGAAACAATCATCAAAACCAGTCCCGAGAGCCCCAGAACGCACAGCTAGCCACCCTCTTCCTCACAATCCCTAGAATCGTCATCAGAGATTTGATACCGCGAAAAGAACAGGCCGAAAACATCACGCGTCGATTTCGTGACGCTCTCTATCTGTCTGGACTGCGACTCATGCAGAAAAGTAAATGACAGAACGACGATCACGGCAGCGGTTAGCAAAATAGACGATCGGACTTTTTGATTTTCACTCAGAACCCCCAGCATCGGCACATACCAGGACCGATTTGTGACTGGGATTTTATTCCCCGGATTCCATTGTGGAACGTCTAGAGCCAAATCCGGATGGACAGCAATTCGCTCTTCACCCGGGCGAACCGCATCAAAATCAACACGTGCTACTTCAGAACGAAATTCCGGATCATGCTCTAAAGAATGGGCAATTTCTCGTAGATACTCAACCTGATTTTCCAGCGAAACCAGCTGGACCTGATTGGCAAGATACTCGTTTTTTAAACTCAAATAAGATAAATAGCGAGGGGACAGCAGAACCGCAGCAAACAGGATCGCTGCGATAAATAGAAAGATCCAGAATGTCAGTGAAATCATCCAGCCGAATCTGGATTCCTCATTCTGATTCTGTGTGACAGACACAATTATTCAAACCCGATCTGAATTAATTCAAGTATACGTGGGAAAAGCCAACACGCTTCTCCTTCAATCAAAATCGTCATTCCCACTCAGGACTCTCCATCCACTGGCAAACAGCAACGGTTATCCGCCTTGTTACCAATCTGTCGATTAGAAAATGGCACAACAAAAAACTCCCCTTTGAGATCTCAAAGGGGAGTTGATTTTCAATATCGTTTTTTGGCAGATCAGGAAATTGTTCCACCAAAAGTTGCTTCATTTCCCAGAATTTCTTCAATTCGGAGCAACTGGTTGTACTTGCAGATACGATCGGTTCGGCTGGCGGAACCGGTCTTGATCTGACCGGTACACAAGGCGACAGCAAGGTCGGCAATTGTGGTATCTTCTGTCTCACCAGAACGATGGCTCATCACAGCGGTGTAACCATTGCGGCCTGCCAGCTGGACTGCTTCGATTGTTTCAGACAATGTTCCAATCTGATTGACTTTGACCAGAATACTGTTGGCGATTCCCTCATCGATGCCGCGCTGCAATCGTTTGGGGTTGGTCACAAACAGGTCATCACCCACCAGTTGCACTTTGTCTCCCAGGCGATCTGTTAACAGCTTCCAGCCAGCCCAGTCATCTTCTGCCAGACCATCTTCGATGGAACAGATCGGGTATTTATCAACCCATGATGCCAGGAAATCAACCATGCCTGCAGAATCGAATTCGCGTCCTTCGACCGTATAGATCCCCGTTTCAGTGTTGTAGAATTCGGTGGAAGCTGCATCCAGAGCGATCTGGACCTGATCGCCGACTTTGTAGCCTGCCTGCTCAATTGCGGTCAAAATGACATCAATCGCGTCTTCGCTGTTGGGAAGGTCCGGAGCAAATCCGCCTTCATCACCAACGGCGGTACTCAGGCCTTTAGAAGAAAGTACTTTCTTCAAAGAGTGGAAAATTTCCGTTCCACAACGCAGGGAATCGCTGAAGTTATCAAAGCCCAGAGGCATCACCATGAATTCCTGCAGATCAATCCCGTTGCTGGCGTGCTCACCACCATTGATGATATTCATCATTGGGGCAGGCAGACGATTGGCACCGACGCCACCCAGGTAACGGAACAGCGGCAAATCGGAAGCATGTGCGGCTGCATGAGCGGCTGCCAGAGAACAAGCCAGAATCGCATTCGCTCCCAGACGCGATTTATTTTCGGTACCATCCAGATCCAGCATGACCCGGTCGATCAACAGTTGGTCGGAGACATCAAGATCAACCAGAACATCGGCGATTTCGGTGTTCACATTCAGAACCGCCTGCTGAACACCTTTGCCCAGAAAACGGTCTTTTTTATCGGCGTCACGCAGTTCACAGGCCTCATGTATGCCTGTGCTGGCACCACTGGGTACAGCAGCGCGACCGACAGTTCCATCTTCCAGCTCGATATCCACTTCCACTGTGGGATTCCCGCGACTGTCAAGAATTTCACGGGCATGAACGGAACTAATGGCAATACTCATCGTTTGTAATTCCTCAAAGATAAATGAACTCGATCTACTGCACCTGCAACAGATCAACAATTTTTGATATTTTCGCTGTTTAAGAAGCATCTTTTTAGCAGAAACCAGGAGCAAGCTCAAATGACTGAGTTTAGATTGTATGAATCTTTCACAGACCTGAAAAAATCGTCTGCCCCAAAAACACCCAAAGTATGACCAGACTTAAAGATGCAACCCAAGTGAAGAAAACCCTTAAAAGCGGCAGCCTTCCGCCATTTTCTGATAACCACACAAAACAGAGACCTTGAACAGGTTGTTTCGATTCGAGGAAATGGCCTGCTGGAAAACCAATTAATACGGGCCAGGATCGATGCCCAATCTCGTCAGACTGGTCTCAGCATGTTAAACTGGAACGTTCCAGATCCGAGCGAGAATGCTCTGTATAACACAAATAGAATACTCCCATTCAAAATCATACCAACTGAAAAAATCTCCTGATGAGTTCAACTTCACCACAAACCAGCCCGCAGACAACAGAAAAATCGTACGCCCCGCTTGCTGTCGAACCGATGGACCCCCAGCTGAAAACCATCCAGCCGGGGGGTGGCATGATTATCAATCTGGAAATGTTCTGGGGACGCTGGCGCCGGCTCTGGTTAACAACCTTTCGACGTGGCTATGTCCAGAAAATGCAGAGCACGCGCAAAGGCGACTTCAACCCCTGCCCGCACGAGGTGCTTGATCCGCGTGACTTGAAGTATTATGAAAATCAGGGGGGCTATTACTGGGACGAACAAGACGATCCGTTTGCCTATCGCAGCCGCCTGCCATTTGCCCGGGAAGGTTTAGCAGAACTGATTGTGCTCTCGACTCTCTTCTTCGGGGGTATGGCACTGTTAGCCGGACTGATTCTCTCCAGCCAACTTTCGGGTGCTCTCGCAATCATTGGCTGGCTGCTGGTCTTTACCCTGTTTTTGCTTGGCCTGGAAATCGTCTGGTTCTTTCGCAACCCCAGGCGTATGATCCCCGAAGGAGAAGGCGTGGTCGTCTCCCCCGCCGATGGGACGTTCGATACGATCGAAGAATTGGACCATCACGAATTCATTGGCGGCCCTGCCATTGAAATTGGTATCTTTCTCTCCATCTTTAACGTACACATCAACCGTGTGCCTGTGGCAGGCAAAATTATCAAACTGACTTATCGACCCGGTAAATGCCTGAACGCACTCCGCCCTGAATCAACGCGGGAAAATGAACGGCTGGAAATCTACCTGCAAACTCCCGAACCCACATTGAGACCCATGCTTGTGCAGCAGATCACAGGCGCGATCGCCCGTCGCATTGTCTGTCGACTGAAACCGGGAGACGAATTATCCAAGGGCGCCCAATTTGGTATGATCAAATTAGGCTCGCGAACCGTGATTGTATTTCCAAAAGAAGAAGGGCTGGAAATTCTGGCAAAACCAGGCGATAAACTGAAAGCCGGTTCGAGCATCCTGGCGAAATATGCCTCGCCAAATAAAGCCGCACCAGAAAAGACCCCTTGATTAACTGCTGAGGAAACTGATGAAAAAGAAGCGCAAACTGATCGCCGTGCTCCCGACGTTATTAACGTTGGGCAATGCCGCCTGCGGATTCGGCGCGATCACCTATGCTGCGAAAGTCGGTCCGGAATACCTGGGCCAGGCTGCCACCGGAGGCGGTTTAACCCGCATGCTGGGAACCACGCCCGGCCTCTTCAATTCGTTTGATAACCAGCACCTGTTTATTGCAGCGGTGCTGATTTTCGTCGCCATGCTGTTTGACGCACTGGACGGCAGCGCTGCCCGCTGGACCAACCAAACCAGCGAATTTGGCGCGCAACTCGACAGCCTGTGCGATGCCATCAGCTTCGGCATCGCTCCTGCATTTCTAATGCTGCAAATGGTTCAGTTTCGCACCGACTATCACCCGCGTTTACTCTGGGTGATCGCCTTGCTGTTCGCCGTCTGTACTATCTTAAGATTAGCACGCTTTAATGTGGAAACCGATGAAGAGGACTCTCACGAAGGCTTCAGTGGACTCCCTTCCCCGGCAGCGGCGGGCGCGGTCGCATCGTTCCCCATCGCCATGCGCGGACTTTATAAACTGGCTGAAACCGAACCAGGGTCATTTTCACAATCTGTCGCGCAGTGGCTGATTCCCGCTGTCGAATGGTCACTCCCCTGGATCACATTCACCCTTGCCGCCCTAATGGTCTCCCGCATTCGATATATGCATGTGTTTAATCAATTGTTCACTGGCCAGCGCAGCCGACGCCATGTGATCCAACTGGTATTTTCGATCGCCTTGATCTTCCTGGTCCAAGAACTGGCAATCCCCGTTTTATTCTGTTATTTCGCATTTTCGTCTCCAATTCGTGCTTTTTGGGAAGAAGTACTCTCCGGGCGACTATACAAATCGAAACAAATTTGAGAAACTGGATGGTTTAATTCCCCTTACTTATCGAACCCTGAAGGTACTGTCGCCGATGTTTACGGGACTGGTCGAGGGTCGAGGTACCGTTCATCTTTTGGAAAAGAACGGCTCAGCCATCGATTTAACTCTTGAGATTTCGGATCTCATCACGAATGATGCCCATATCGGTGATAGTGTGGCCATCAACGGCTGCTGCCTGACTGTTGTTGAAATCAATGATGGCTATCTGAAGTTTCAAGCAGGCACAGAAACCTTAGCCAAAACCAACCTGGGGCTGTTAACGGTTGGTGATCTGGTCAATTTGGAACGACCCCTGGCGGCCAACGGGCGTCTGGGGGGCCACTTTGTTCAAGGTCACGTGGATGGCGTAGGTTCGATAAAATCCATCGACCAGGACGGGGAATGGATTACAATGTGGTTCGAAGTCCCTCAGGAACTTGCCCTGCAGATGGTGCCCAAAGGATCGGTCACCATTGATGGAATCAGTTTGACGATTGTGGAATGCCAACAAACGGCTTTCAGTATCGCGCTCATACCGCACACACTGGAAGTAACCACACTCGGCCAAAAACAGGTTGGCAGCGTGGTAAATATCGAAACAGATATCCTCGGGAAATACGTTCAAAAACTGATTCCCTTAACACTTGATGGTTTCAATGAAAGACGATGAAAGGCAGACTCGATCTTATTTAATGCAGCTCTTCGAGCGGCATGGCTTTAACCCGCGCTCTGATCTGGGTCAAAACTTTCTGATCGATATGAATATCGTCGAGTACGTCGTTCAACACGGCAATATTCAACCGCAGGATATTGTGCTCGAGATTGGCACCGGAACCGGCGGGATGACGACGTTTATGGCACAGCGGGCCCTACACGTCATTACGGTCGAATACGATCACAACATGCATACGCTGGCCAGTGAAGCCATCCAAAGGTACGACAATATCACACTGCTCAATTGTGATGCCTTAAAAAATAAAAATCACATGTCCCCCACGGTACTCGATGCGATTGAAAAACAACTGGCCGCCAATCCCGGCAGCCAACTCAAACTGGTCGCCAATCTACCCTACAACGTCGCTACGCCGATTATTTCCAACATCGTCGCCTCCGATCTCCCTTGGACTCGCATGGTGGTAACGATTCAATATGAACTCGGCTTAAAGATGTGCTCTAAACCATCGAGTTCCAATTACGGTGCTTTGTCGGTCTGGCTGCAGTCGCAATGTTTTGTCAAACTTCTGAAAAAACTGGGACCCACCGTTTTCTGGCCGCGGCCCAAAGTTGATTCTGCCATCATGCAGCTCACTCCGAACCCGAAGCTCAAAGAAACGATCAAAGACCGTGTCTTCTTTCAGGATTTTCTGAGACGGATCTTCCAGCACCGACGAAAATTGATGCGCAGCACTATCGTAAGCATGTATAGCAAGCAACTGACCAAGTCGGCTGTCGATGAGATTTTATCAGTCCACGGCATCGAAATCGAAAAAGCGCGGGCCGAAGAATTTACGATTTCCGAAATGATCGAACTGGCAAATTCGTTTCAGGAACAAATCGCACAACAGACGGGTGCACAATCGACGGGCATTTAAAAATCGACCAGAGTCCAAACCAATGGGCGAGAACTGGTCAATCAGAGAGAACTGGTTTTATAAAAAATATTTTCCTATAAAATCAAACCATTCTAGAAAATACATTAAAGAGACGCGAAGGAGAGGAACAATGGAAGATCGAATTATCTGTCAGGGAATTACCTTCGATGATGTTTTGCTGCAGCCCGCTTATAGTGAAGTAATGCCTTCCGAAGTCAGTGTTGCCACCCAACTCACCAAAAATATCCCCCTTAATGTTCCCATCATCAGCAGCCCCATGGACACAGTCACAGAAAGTGATATGGCCATTGGGATGGCCCAGGAAGGCGGTATTGGCGTCATCCACAAGAATATGACGCCGGAACAGCAGTCGATGCAGGTCGACCTGGTCAAACGCAGCGAACACGGTGTCATCGTTGATCCTGTTACCCTCCCCCCCGTAGCAACAGTGGCAGAAGCTGCCGAAATTATGAAGCGGAGAAACATTGGAGGTGTCCCCGTCACGGAAAATGGGAAACTTGTGGGGATTTTAACGAGCAGAGACTTACGATTTCTTGACACGCCAGACACCTGCATTTCTGAAGTAATGACGAAAGATAAGCTTGTGACGGCTGCAGGAGATACAACACTTGAGGAAGCGCAGCGGATATTATTGGAAAATAAGGTCGAGAAACTTCTGCTGGTTGACGAAAATTATCAACTGAAGGGGCTCATAACGATTAAAGACATCTACAAGACGATGCAGTTCCCGCTGGCCTCAAAAGATTCACGAGGACGGCTGCGTGTGGGAGCTGCGGTTGGTGTATTTGATTTTGAACGAGCCGCTTTACTGATTGAGAAGGGCGTTGATCTCCTGGTTGTTGACAGTGCACATGGCCATTCTGGCAATGTTGTACAGACCGTGAGAGAAATTAAAAGCCGATGGGACATCGATGTGGTCGCCGGAAATGTGGCGACAGAACAGGGTGCCCGTGATCTGGCAGATGCAGGTGCAGATGCCGTCAAAGTCGGAATTGGGCCCGGATCAATTTGTACGACGCGAATCATCTCAGGTGTCGGTGTGCCGCAATTAACGGCCATTTCCAATGCAGCAAAAGCATTGAAAGGGACTGGAATTCCAGTCATCGCCGATGGGGGAATTCGTTACAGTGGTGATATCGCCAAGGCACTGGCAGCTGGTGCTCATACGGTGATGCTAGGGGGCTTGCTCGCCGGTCTGGACGAAAGTCCGGGTGAGTTGATTTTGTATCATGGACGAAGCTTTAAACGCTACCGTGGTATGGGATCGATGGGAGCAATGGTTAAAGGTAGTAGCGAACGCTACCGCCAAAGTTCAATCAGTCAAGATGGAAAGGACACTGCTAAAAAACTGGTACCTGAAGGAGTAGAAGGACGCGTACCTTATAAAGGTCCGCTGCAAAATTTACTCTATCAACTCGTGGGTGGACTACGGGCAGGCATGGGTTATTTAGGAGTCCAATCTATCGCGGAAATGCGAACCGAGGCCCGGTTTATTCAGGTTTCAGCAGCAACGGTTAGGGAGAACCATCCGCATGATATTGCAGTTACTCAGGAAGCACCAAATTACACAGCCGAACATTCCATGGAATAGTCGCCGTCTGCGATGGCTGTTGGCCGTGGCACTCACGCTGGGAATGAGCCCTTTCTCTGTCGCAAGCGAACCTGCTTCGACAGATCCTTTTCTTTCTCAGTCAGCAGAACCAGCACAAACCTGGGAAGAATTGAAAAGCCGTTCTCCGGAAAAACGCTGGGAGTCTCTCTCACGCGAAAATAAACGTGAGCTGAAAAAACAGGAACGCAAAGAGCGTCGGGAACAACGCAAGTCGAATCAAAATCCCGATGCAACCGAAGTTGCACCCGAGTTCCGTAAGATTCCGGATCATTTTTCAACACCGACCGTTCCAGCAATTACCGAAAACACACAACCGGGTTCAGCGAACGTCAATTCGCTTTCTGCTCCCCAAAGTAACGTGCCGGTAACCACTCTCGAACCGATCGCAGAGCCGTTTAAAACAATCGGTCTGGAACAGAAGCAACCGGTAGCCAAAAGTGCCACGACTAACCTCGATTTCAACACATCAACCCCAGCAAATGCCAGCGGCAATTCAACTCCAGATTATCCCTTATTCCCAGAGGGGAATTCAAGCGGGTCCCGTTTTATCAACGAACAAAAAGCCTTTGATAAGGATGCAGCCTCTCCCGGGTATGACGACATGAAATTTGCCGGGGAAGATCTCGAAGATGAAACGCCGCACCTGCTGAAGAAAATTGGCGGCATTCAACCTTTCTTCGATTATGAGCCCGATCCAAACATCGCGAAAAATGAACCATGCCGAAACCTTTGTCCTCGTCCGGATGGCAAACCCTGCAAACTCACTGAAGCAGAGGGTGGGATGGTGATGGAATGTCCGAAAGAATTTCAGTTGAGCCGTGAACCGTATGTCGGACGGAATTTCTCAGAAAGTATTTATACCTGGGAAGCTTCCGACATCAATTACAATCCGCTCTATTTTGAGGACACCAACCTGGAACGTTACGGGAACTCACGCAAAGATCTGGTGCAGCCCTTTGTCTCTATAGGACGCTTCACCGGTCAGTTACTTGCACTCCCCTATCAGATGAGCATCGACCCTGTACGAAAAAAGATTTACCCTCTGGGCTACTACCGTCCAGGCGAATACACGCCTAAACGAATCAACGGGATTCCCTGGAATACAAAAGCGGCCGTTACCGAAGGACTTACAGCAACCGGCCTGATCTTCCTGCTGCCTTAAGTCAAGCCGAATCGCTGGCCGTTTTCAAGCAGGAACTCCTGATTCAAAACGGCCGTGGTTGCTGAAATGATCGAAATTCGATATTCTCTAAACAGACTTTGCTCTACTAGTGCAAAGTCTGTTTTTGTATTTGAATTCAAGCGGAAATCAAGCGTTTAAGAGAGTAAACAACCCAGCCATGTCGATCGACCCCAGTCAAAACGTATCTTCTGCCTCGCGTGAGTTAGCCAACGATATTATCAAACGCGTTGCCAAACTGGTTAGCGAAGCAGAAGCGGAAACCAAACCTCTGGAACTGGACCCTTACCGCGGTCAACTGTTCGAGTTGTTCGTTATGGCAGATGGCGCCGGTTTTGTTTCGGCAGACGCAGAGATTGATCTCACCGCCGACAACCTCTGTCGCGAACTGGCAAAACACTGGGGCCTGACATCAGCGACTCAGGATGCCGTTGAATCACAGGCGAAACTTCCGCCGGAACAATTAAGTAAAATGCGCACCCTCTGGTCCGTATTAAGGCTCTGGATGGAATGGGATTATGCCTGGAAACGCTGGGAAGAATTTCATCCCAGTGGTGGAACAGTCTGAACCCGACCGAATGCGTTGCGCCACCAGCGGCAGATCATTGGCACAATTCGTCCCAGAACGCTACGATCCGCTGGCTGGCCTGCTCACTGGTAAAACAGTCCAGCGCCCGCAGCCGCGCCGCATCTGCGAGGGACTGGCCGAGACTTCGATCACTTAACACCCGTTTGATGGCGTCGGCTAACTCAATCGAGTTACTGGCGGGAACCAGTAAAGCAGAAGCGCTGTGCTGCACAATTTCACTGGTCCCCCCCACGTCGGTCGCCACAATCGGCAGTCCACTGGCAATCGCTTCTAATAAAACCCTGCCCAGAGGTTCCTGCTTGGCCGGGTGCACCAGCAGGTCGGCTTCATTCATCAACCATGCGATATCTTCCCGGTATCCCAGCCGATGCAGGCGACCCGCTAAGCCTGGTTGCGCAAACGCAGCCGTAATGGCCCGGTCATAGTCGATGCTCTCCTGCTTCTGTGAGTGCCGCTCTCCGACGAGAACAAAATGCGTGTTCTGATCTCCTTGCGCCGCCAGAATCGCCGCTGCTTCCGCGAGGACATCCTGCCCCTTGCGCAGCCCGAGTTGACCAATGGTTAAGCAGAGCCTTGCATCGTTCGGCAGCCCCAGCTCCTGCTTCAGAGCCCCCGTCGCCGGTCGTGGCTGAAAGCGTTCCCCATCGATACCATTATAGCAGACGGTCACTCGATCCGGCTCTAATCCCTGCGCAATGTGAAACGCACGGGTTGCCTCGGAAACCGCAATCAATCGCCGGTTCTGGTTCAAATCCCGGATCGCCGCTTTGCTGAGTTTGATGATATCCCGCAAGTGCCCCGAACAGGGAATCGGCCACTGTGACGCCAGCGCACCAGTCAAACGCGACATCGAAAGACTGTTCGCATGCAGCAAATCAAAGCCGCCTGCCTGCAGTGTTGGTAACATCTGAGCCGCCACGTCTTCACGCGATAAACGCTGCCTCGCTGAGTCATGAAACGACATCGCGTGACATTCCACATTCAACGCCGCCAGCTGTCCTGCCAACAAGCTCTCGGCAGGACAAAACGCGACGAACTCAAACGAGTGCCTATGCAGCCGTGACAGCACGGACAGCATCGAATGCTCGCCCCCATTCAACGAACCAAACTCAAATAAGAGGGCAATCCGCTTCACGTTCAGTCAGCTTTTGGAGGTTGATCGAGTTTCGCTTTCAGAACCGCTTCTTTGGTTTTTCGCAAACCCGTTTGCGCCACAACCAATGGGTCCTGCTGCCAGTAATCCTTATTGAATAATTCCAGCGACAACACGCCTCGGAAACCGGCCTGATGAATCATGCGGAAAATTTCAGACAGCGGCGCCACACCATCACCGGGGTAAACACGATGCGAATCGTTAATCGTCTCACGCGGCGGATCGGCGGGATAGTCATTGACATGGAAGACCTGAATCGCAGAACCACTCAGCAAACCAAGTCCTTCAAAATCAGAGCCCCCTTTATAAATGTGATACACGTCTGGCAGCAGACATGCTTGTTTGTGCCCGCTTTCAATGGCGACAAACATCGATTCTCCCAACCGGGAAAGCGATTTGGAAAAGCCCCAGACTTCGACTTGCGGAATCACTCCCATCTGATCGCCCAGTTCCAGTAATGCACGATAACGTTTGGCTGCTTCGAACAGATTCAAATCGGTCTGATTGGTCGCTCCCGTTGGAGGTGCTGCGATCCGAATCCCGCCGATCTGACGCAGCGTGTCCATATCCCGCTTTGCCTGTTCCAGGCCTTCCTTGCGTTTCGCTTCATCATCGACAATCCATTGCGCGAAGCCAATGGCACTCTCCACAGTTAAACCTGCGTCCTGAATCTGTTTTTTCAGATCGGCCAGTGAACCACCGCCTTTGACGTAATCATCAATGTCACGCACCCAGGGTTCAATCGAATCGTAGCCGGCTTTGGACGTTAAATCGATCTGTTCGACGATTCCCAGTTTCTGACCGCGAATGGTACTGGTATTGAAACAATAGCCAAAAGGCTCAGCGGCACTGCGCGTGGAGGAGGGAGCAGCAGAGGCAGTGGGAGACGCGGTAAATCCGGCCGCCAACACACCGCCTGTTGCAGCCAGCATTTCGCGTCGGTTGAGGTTCGATTGCATGAAGATGATTCCGGTGGGAAGAAGTATGAGTTTGTTATCCTTCTAAGCTACCGCAACCATAGACCATTTTCAACCTGTTCCCATCCCACGATCGAAGGCTTCCAGATCTCGCTGAAACAGGCTCAGCACTTTATGCAGTGTTTCCCGGTTAATTTTCCAGCTCGGATTGTCAACCGTATAGCGATTGCAGTGATCAACGATCAAACGGTAAAGAAACTTAAACAAATGCCGCGGCACACGTAATTGCGCAAATTGTGAAATCAATTCCTGTTCGGTAATCGAATCGTCGAACAAATCCTTAATCGAGTGTCCTGAGCCATGATCTTTGGAACAGGCCCGCACGCGATCACAGGCGACGTCATAGAGAGACTCACCCGTCCAGTCTAGCGATGTAACCAAGTTCTGCTTATCCAGCCGCGAACGTTCGTAAAATTCCTTCTCTTCCCGCTGCAGATAATACACCACGTCAGAAGGCAGCAGCAGTTTAAACGCCACGCCTGGATGCTTTAACAATTTATTGTCGAACATCGGCCAAAGCAGATCACGCATGCGCTCGGCGGAACCGTTGACCAGATGCGGTTCATCCACGCGGTCCACCAGAATCACGATGTTCGTGAAACCCAGCTTCTTGAGAATCGACTGAAATTTGGTCAGCAGCTCATAACGGTCATCGCTCCGATCCCGACAGGGAATCGGTTGACCGGCGAGTTCCCGACGTTCAATCCGCATCAGAATTTTTCTTAACGCATTCGGCAGATGATCAAACACGCGCACTTCCCGTGTGACCCGCCACGCTTTCCACATCAGCGTTGTTTGTCTCCACAACCAGGGAGCCCAGCCAGCAAACATGATCAGCCAGATCCACCACTGGCGAAAATCTTTCCAGTCCCCCAGATAAAATACCAGGCCGACGGTCACCATCGTCACCAAAAAACCCGCACCACGTTCAAACTCGGTTTTCCAGCATCCGAATTTCAGTTTCCTGCGCAATCGGTTCCAGCGCAAAACGGCCGGCATATCCAGACTGTGATCATAAAACGCCGCCAGCAATAACAGGTCCCGCTTTTCCAGATGAGACAAATGAGAAACCTGTGATTTCGAAACCGATCGAATATTGTTCTCTTCAGAATCGTCTGGTTCGATGGTCTGGCCGATCAGCTGAGTTACACCCAGCGAGAGAATGGCATCCATGTGATCCCACAGTCGCCAGTACGAAAGCAATCGCTCGGGGCGTCGTTTACGACCTGAATACCGCTCGCGAAAACAGTCCAGAAACGGATTAAAATCATCATATTCAATCACGAACACACGGCTGTCGGGATGATCCGCATTATGTTTTTGTAACTGTTCGATCATCTGCATCCGGATCGCCGTTTTGCCGGCTCCCTTCTCACCAAAGACGACAGACGTCGACGGATTGGCGGGATTGGAGAAAATTTTGTCCCACACCGGATGATGCGTCCCATCCAGGCAGAATTCCTTGAATACATGATCGCTCTGGGCATCTTCCTGCCCAAACGGATTTTCAGTAATCCCGTGATGATCTAAAAACTGTTGTACTTTCATAACATCTTACTTATATGAAAAGAACTCGGTTAAACTCTTATAATGAAGCGACTTAGACTGGTTGACCACATCAGGTGACAGTCCCACTATTTGACTGCCAGTATGCTCGGATCAGTGCTTGTCAAAATGAGAAAACTAGGTAACCAGACTACCCTTAAAACATAGGTCATAGATCGTGAAAATGGTAGCCCTTAGATTGGGAGTGCCTGAAAATAGTCGCTGATTTTCATCCCAGAAATCGAGACACCTCTTGCAAGTTTGCTTCTGTTTCAAGAGAATCCATCACTCATTGATGACGTAACCACTGGGAAAGCGTCCTGTTTGTGTTCGTACGGAAGGTTGAATTCAACGTTGAACTGGCTCCCTCTACTTGGTGCAGTAGCACTGTTTGCTATTGGCCTGCGCCTCTCGGCCCTCTTCAGTGGTTCCGAAACAGGTTTTTACCGTGTCAGTTTCTTACGATTGAATATCGATGCCAACCATGGTGATCTGGTTGCCAAACGGCTCTGCTGGTTTGCACAGAACCCCAGTTATTTTGTCGCCACCACACTCATCGGAAATAATCTGGCAAATGACCTGACCACCATCGCCATTTCGATTGGCGTCGCCGAAGTGTTTCATCAGTCGGGTGGCTCTGCTGAAATTATCATGACGATCTTATTCACGCCGATCATTTTTATTTTTGGCGAGCTCGTTCCCAAAAACCTGTATTATCGGGCACCATCCCTGCTGCTGAAACGTTACTGTTTCTGGTTTGATCTGTTTTATCGGGCATTCTGGTTGATTAGCACTCCCCTGGTCTCCATCACACGCCTTTTGGAACGATTCTCTCCCGATCGCACCAAACCTGCACAGCTGGTGCTGGGACGCCAGAGGCTGGCTAAAGTTCTCGAAGAGGGGCACCTCGAAGGTCTGCTTGGTAACGCGCAAAAACAACTGGTCCGCGGGATGTTCAACACGGCAGCCCAATCCGTCATTAAAGTCATGATTCCCCAAAACGAAATCACGGGAGTCACACGCACCACAGACGCCACGGAAATCATCCAGATTGCAAAACAGAACCGGCTTTCGTTTATCCCGATTCGCGCCCGGGGAAATCAGAGTGAATGGACGGCTTACATCAAACTGGTCGACCTGATTACATCTCCCTCTCCCATCATCCCCGCCGTGTATAACATGCCGCAAATACAAACCGATTTCAGTATGCTCGAATCACTCTATCTCTTGAGAAACTCCTCTGCCGCGTACGGTGCCGTTTATCAGAATGACACACAGGTTGGCATCGTCAGCCAACTGGATCTCGTAAATGCCCTCTGCTCCTCACAAGGCCCCTTGATATTAGATCCCCGTGCCTTATAAGTGCATTTCTGCCGGTTTTTCGGCTGGATTGCGGGATCGGACCAACGGGCGTACAATCAACGCCCTATAGAATATCGAGATTCTCCAAGACACCGGAATCGTATGATCCAAGCGCCAAATGAAGGCCATTCTCCTGAACCCCTCTGCAATTCCTGTGTCTGATTTCATAACATTAGTATAGTCGTCTAAATCTATTTTAGTTGAGCCGGAATCATCATGACCCAACGTCGCATTTTAGTCACCGCTGCTTTGCCTTATGCCAACGGTGATATTCATATTGGCCATCTCGTGGAATACATCCAGACCGACATTTGGGTCCGGTTCCAGAAACTGCGCGGACACAATTGCCGTTTCTTCTGCGCCGACGATACGCATGGCACCGCGATTATGATCCGCGCCCGACAGGAAGGTCGCTCTGAAGAAGCATTGATCGCCGATGTCCGCGAAAAACACATCGCCGACTTCACCGGCTTCAACATTGAGTTCGATAATTACGGCAGCACGAACAGCGAACAGAACCGTAAACTCTGTCATGAAATCTGGTCTGCGCTCCGCGAAGCCGGTCTGGTTCATGAAAAAGAAGTCACACAATTGTTCGACGTACAGGAAAATACATTCCTGGCAGATCGTTTCGTCAAAGGAACCTGCCCAAAATGTAAAGCCCCTGATCAATACGGCGATAACTGTGATAAATGCGGCAGCACTTACACACCCGCCGACCTGACCGATCCGATCAGCACGCTTTCCAATACTACACCGGAAGTCCGCACCGCCGATCATCTGTTTGTCCGCATCGAAGACCTGCACCCGTTTCTCGAAGAATGGACCCAGTCCGGCAAACATCTGCAAACGGAAGTCGCCAACTATCTTAAAGGACACTTCCTGGGAGACCCGCTCCGCGACTGGGATATCTCCCGCCCCGCCCCTTACTTCGGCTTTGAAATCCCCGACAGTCCTGGAAACTACTGGTATGTCTGGTTCGACGCGCCCACCGGATATATCGCATCCACCCTTGAATGGTGCGAAAAGAGCGGCGAAGACTTCGACCAGTGGTGGAAGAATTCGGGAACCGAAGTCCATCACTTCATCGGCAAAGACATCACCTACTTCCACACACTGTTCTGGCCCGCGATGCTCAAAACCGCCGGCTTCAATCTGCCCGAAAAAGTCCACATTCACGGTTTCCTGACCGTGGACGGCGAAAAAATGGCCAAATCCAAGGGCACATTTATTAAAGCGGCCACCTATCTGAATCATCTTGATCCTGCCTGCCTGCGTTACTATTACGCGTCCAAGTTGGGATCGAGACTGGATGATCTGGATCTGAATCTGGAAGAGTTCACTCAGAAAGTCAATTCAGACCTGGTAGGCAAGGTGGTCAATCTGGCCAGTCGTTCGGCCAAGTTTGTCGCGAACACTGGACTTTCCGAAACGTATCCGGACGACGGCGGACTGTTCGCACACGCGGCCAAACAGAGCGAAACCATCGCGGCCGCTTATGAAAACTGTGACTACAACGGCGCAATGAGAGAAATTCTGGCTTTGGCCGACCGCGCCAATAAATATGTCGAAGATCAGAAACCGTGGGAACTACGGAAAGACGAAAGCCGCCAGCAGGAACTGCAGGATATCTGTACGATTGCCTTGAATCTGTTCCGTCAGATTGTGATCTACCTGTCTCCCGTACTTCCCCAACTGTCCGAACAAACGGGCGAGTTGTTGAATGATCCCATTACAGACTGGGACCAGGCACAGACCCCGCTGTCGGGAACCGCCGTCAATAAATTCAAACACTTATTTAAACGTATCGAAGAGAAACAGGTACAAGCCATGACCGATGAAGCAAAAGAAGAAGCCGAAGCCGCCAGTAGCGAAGTCGCCGCCTCCCAATGGAACGATGGCGGCGAGGCTCTCGAACAGGAACCGATGTCGGAAGAATGCACGATTGATGACTTCGTGAAAGTCGACCTGCGTGTAGCACGCATCGTGGAAGCCAATGCGGTTCCCGAAGCGAACAAACTGCTGCAACTGACGCTGAGTCTGGGTGGCGATGAACGTCGCAACGTATTTGCTGGTATTAAGAGTGCGTATAACCCGGAAGAGCTGGTCGGTCGATTGGTCATTTGCTGTGCGAACCTCAAGCCACGCAAAATGCGATTTGGTACCAGCGAAGGCATGGTTCTCGCATCAGGACCGGGTGGAAAAGACGTCTTTCTGCTCACACCCGATGAAGGCGCCGTCCCCGGACAACGCGTTCACTAAACTACGCATTTGAAATCAGATGACACATTAAGCCATCAGAGTTTTCTCTGGTGGCTTATTTTCTTCGTGCCTCTTCAATCATGCCTGTTGACTTTTGTGGCTCGGACAAAAACAACCTGTTCCGAACAATCCACCCTACCGACAAACCCCGCAGACTTTCGCCGACCCAGACCTTCTGAACAATAAATGCAGCCCGATCCACTAATCAGGAGAGATTTCACTTATTTCTTGGGATGTCCTCAACGACAGTCGCTCCAATCATCCCAATTGCTACAGAACGGCTCATGAACCGTGAATTCTCCTGAAATTAAATTGACTCCCCATTTAAAAAACATAGATTTTCGATGGCCAGTCAGTCGGTATCCCTTCTGATACTGGTTATTGCAATCTGGGATCTGAAACGTGAATTGAAACAATAGACATCACATGTTTTCGATCCGGAAGCGCTTTGGAGTTCTCCCACCTTTCCTGAGAGGAAAGATGAATGGAGAATTCTTGATAACACTTTCAAACAACAACAATGTGACAAGCACATTCTTAAATCTCGGAGAAGGGCAATGACTAAAACAACACAACGAAACATCAGACGTGCGGGTTTCACACTCGTCGAAGTCCTGATTGTGGTCGTGATCCTGGGGATCCTGGCTGCAACAGTATTACCACAATTTACATCAACGAATGACGACGCTAAAGAATCTGTACTCGTACAGGATTTGCAGACTCTGCGTGGTCAGATCCAACTCTTTAAGTTCCAGCATAACGGAAAATACCCAGCCGACGGTTCGTCAGACACTGACGATTTCCGTGATGCGTTGCTGCTTTCCAGCGACAAAGATGGCTCAACTGGTGCTGTAGGCTCCAAAGCATTTGGCCCTTACCTGATTGGCAACATTCCTCCCAATCCTTACACGGGTGGTCGTGGAATCATGATCGTCTCTGATGTGCCTGGTACGGAAACCGACGAAACTGCCAAAGATGGTGATGAAATTGTCGGTTGGATTTATGATCCTGCTACCGGCCAAATCAAAGGAAATAATGAAGGTGATGCCGCTGATGGCAGCAAACTAGACACCTTCTAGAGAACGGATTCCGCCAGCTCTGAAGCAGTAGCGGACGGCTCTCGATAATTAAGAGTGAACTGAAAAGACCCCTTATACGAGGAATCGTGTAAGGGGTTCTTTTTTTTGAACTACCGAATTGAGTTGCTTTTCCACGCCAATTGCTTTTAAGTATTATTGAAGCACCTGGTTAACTGATCTCGCAGCGTCGCGCTCCGTCAGCGGGACTGCCTGCAGATCCAGAAAGGCAATTTGAAATGCAACTCTTCAAGATTTCCGCCGTATGCATTCTGACGCTGTTGTTCACGACAACATTGCACTCTGCAGAAAATACGGATCAGAAACCATCTCCCCAACGCCCCAACATCATGGTGGTCCTCTGCGATGACCTGGGCTATGGCGACCTTGCCTGTTATGGCCATCCGGTTATTAAGAGCCCCAACATCGATCGTTTTGCGCAAGAAGGTCTGAAGCTGACAAGCTGTTATGCAGCCCATCCAAACTGTTCCCCTTCGCGGACCGGCCTGATGACGGGCCGCACTCCCTTCCGCGTCGGCGTCTTTAACTGGATCCCCATGTATTCCCCGATGCACGTCCGCAAACAGGAAATCACCATCGCGACATTGTTGCGACAAGCCGGCTATGCCACCTGCCACGCCGGTAAATGGCATCTCAATGGCATGTTCAATATGGTGGGGCAGCCTCAACCTTCCGACCATGGGTTTGATCACTGGTTTGCGACACAGAACAATGCTCTGCCGACTCACGAAAATCCTTTCAATTTTGTGCGAAACGGGAAGCCCGTCGGCCCGCAGGAAGGCTACGCGGCACAACTCGTCGCCGATGAAGCCGAGGACTGGCTTGTCAATCTGCGTGATAAAGAAAAACCGTTCTTCATGTTTGTCTGCTTTCATGAACCACACGAACCGATCGCCAGTGCAGAACGGTTCCGCAAGCTCTACACCGCGCCTGAAGGCTCCACCCTGCCCGCACACCACGGCAATGTCACCCAAATGGACGACGCCTTTGGCCGTATTTTGAAAACACTTGAAGATCAAAAACTCCGCGACAACACACTGATCATCTTCACCAGCGATAACGGCCCGGCGATCACCAAACGCCATCCGCACGGTTCTTCCGGACCGCTCCGCCACAAGAAAGGAGCGACCTACGAAGGCGGCATTCGCGTGCCCGGCATTGTGCAATGGCCCGCTCATGTCAAACCGGGTACCACCAGCGGTATCCCTGTCTCAGGTGTTGATATTCTGCCAACCTTATGTGCGGTCGCGAAGATTCCTGCCCCCACAGACCGCGTTCTGGATGGCACAAACATACTGCCGCTCTTGAAAGGCGAGCCACTCAATCGCACCAAACCCCTGTATTGGCAGTTCAATCGGGCACGCAACGAACCGAAAGTCGCTATTCGCGATGGAGAATGGAAACTGCTGGCACGACTCGATGTTCCCACTCCCAAACCTTCGGGCAGCATTACAGAACAGGAAATCATCGATCTGAAACGAGCCAGACTCACCGGTTTTGAACTGTATCATATTCAGAATGATATCGCCGAAACCACAGATCGCTCTGAGAGTGAACGAGAGATCTTCGAGAAAATGAAACAGCAGATGCGGGATATTTACGAAGAAGTGCAAGCGGAAGCACCCCGCTGGCCCGCCTGGGAAAGATCTGGATACGAAGGCAAAATCATCTCTGAGTATTACCGCAAGCAGGCGGAAAAGAAAAAGCAAAACCAGAAACAACCCTGAGTTGATATCACACCATGTTTCAATGCCGATTCGCCGCAGGGCGATAGCTGTGGTTCATACCCATTTTCAATGACCAGTCCGAATGAATGAGAACGACCTGGTTGTAGTTGGACTGCTGTTTCAAAAACGGTGGCTCGCGCCATTCCGCTCATGACAGGAATGTTATCGAGTACAGTCGTGTTTTTCGTGATTGAAGATCGTGAGTTCTACTGTGGGAATCGATGTGTGCACTTCACTTCAGACTGTTGTGTGCCACTGCTCGGCTTGCCCGACAGTGCCGGTTTGATATATGAGATTCAATACAATCACCGACATGCTACCTATTTCACGCTGGAGCACTTTCACCGTTGGACAAGCCAACGGTGCCACCCGAAACTATGATCCAATCAGTGCGGCTTAGTGGTTGAACAGGAACTCCCGACTGTTGCTGATGGCCCACATCACATCCTGATAGCCTTCTCGCTTATCCTTGGAACCTTTGACAATCTGGTCGCAATGCGCCAGTTCCTGTTTCGTGGGATACCTGCTGAAGGCCGCCAGATACATTTCGGTAAAGACGTCATGGTCGGGTGTTTTCGCTTTCAACAACTGTTCAATCCGACCATTCTTGGTCGCTAACTTCGTATTGATCAACTTCCCATTGGCAACCTGCAGCACTTGCGCCAGATTCGGCTGACTGGTGCGCTCACACTCACAGGTAATCACCCGCTTCGGCCGCCCCAGTGTATCCAGGAAGTAGGAAGTATAATTCGGGTCAGGCAGTTCAATCGCCCGCGTTCCTTCAGGTACACCACGAAAGCGTTCCTGAGAACCGGTCACATCGTCGATTGCATCCAACATCACCTCTGCTGGCAGGCGTTTTACATTAAAGTGCGTATAAAAACGAGTCTTCGCCACATTTTCCGGCAGTGGCTCGGATGACAACTGATAGGCCCGTGAATTCATAATCGCCCGCATCAGCGATTTCAAATTATACCCTGATTCCACAAAATGATCGGCCAGCGCTTCCAACAACTCCGGATTTGAAGCCGGGTTGGTTTCCCGCATGTCATCAATGGGCTCAATAAATCCGGAACCCATATAATAAGACCAAAAGCGGTTGACCATGTTTTTTGAAAACAGACGATTGTCAGGCGCCGTAATCCAGCGTGCCAAGGGACGCCGGAAATCGCGATAGGACGTCACATCAATCGGCTCACCCAATAAGGGGGTCGGCTCCATCGTTTTGCGAGTCCGCGGATGACGAATCGAACCGCTGCTTTTCACTTTGACAATCGTATCCGCTCCCAAAGCACCGAAATCGACACTCGCTTTATTGCCGACACGCGTGAAGAACGCAGCCAGACTGTAATAGTCTTTCTGGCTGTAAACCTCAAATGGATGATGGTGACACTTCGCACATTGCAAACGCACGCCTAAAAAGATCTGCGATGTCGCTTCAGCCAGATCTTCCGGCTTGGTCGCAATCTTGAAATAGTTGGCAGGACCATTCTCATAAATCGAACCTTGAGCTGTAATGATCTCGCTCACGAAATCATCCACCGGCTTGTTCTCACGCAACGACTGACGAATCCAGTTCGAAAACGCCCACATCCCGCCATCACCGACTTTATTCCGGTTAATTCGCAGCAGGTCGCCCCACTTCATCCCCCAATACGCACTCCAAGATTCCACATACACATCGCGCGCCGGATCGCCGGTCAGGCCCAATAGTTCGTCAACCAGCTGACTCCGTTTGTCGGGTGCTTTGGATGCCAGAAACGTTTTTACTTTTTCCGGCGTCGGTAAGGTGCCAATCGAATCCAGAAAAGCGCGGCGGATAAATACTTCGTCTGTACAAAGCGGAGAGGGCTCTATCCCGAGTGCATCAAATTGTTTTTTGATTTGTTCATCAATAAAGTTATTCGGCTTGAAATCAGCCAGATTGACCTTTGATTTGTAGGGAGAAACCACCGTCGAAATTTTTGCCTGCCCCATGTAACGCACCATGATGGCGGTCTGGCCGGGCCCTTGAATTTCGACTTTCCCCCGCGGCGAGACCGTCGCAATGATTTCTACCAGGCTATCATATTGAGCCCGCGCGGTCACATCCTGCTTGGAACCATCGCTGTACTCGGCAATCACACGAAGTTGCTGGATGTCTCCTTTTTTGTATCGCCGCGACATGGGAGACAGTTCCATGCCGACTACTTTGGGCTCCTTGTCGTCGATCTCTGTTACCGCTTCGGAAATCCAGGTCTGCATAATGCGATACTCATAAGAGTCTTTCGCAAACCGTCTTCCGCCACCGTGGGCAATCGCCATCGATGCTTTTTGAAGAAGCAGACTTTTCTCAGGCTGCAAAATGGAAATCCGGCGCTGCCGATCATCTCGGGCCATCTCGGGATAATCTTGCTCGGGAGCATAACCAAATAAAGACAGCTTAAAGCCCCCCTTACCAAACTGAGACGCATGACAGCCTCCCAGACTACAGCCCCCTTTATTCAGAACGGGCACCACATCTTTGACAAAGCTGGCATTCTTGCCATTGGGAGTCGCTTTAACCGTCACAGAAATCTCACGCTTCTTGCCCGCGTGTTCAACCTGAATTTTCCCTGCGCCAAAACCAATCGGACGCACCAGGCCTTCTGAGTTCACTTCCAGAATTTTGGGAGTCAGACTGGTGTAGCGTGCTTGATGTGTCTGGTCGCCGACAATCTTTCCATCCTGCATCACGGGCACCTGAATCTGGAAATAATCCAGTAAACCGGTCAGCGTTGTTTTTTCTGGCGAAACCGAAAACGCGGACTCAGCCGCCTCGCCCACGTTGAGCAGAAACGAACAGACTGCAAACGAAACTATAACCAGCATGCGGTTCAACAAGTGATTTCTCTTCAAGTGAGACTTCCAGTTCTTCATGAGATCAACTCTCTTTATGTTTGCAGTTTGCCATTAGAAAGCGACCCTGCATGGGAATGCTTCTAACGGAAAATGTATGACATCGCAAAGTCAGCGCCTTGCACAGGCGAGGTTGGCAGGTTGGGTGCAGTATCAGGTGGGAATTCAATGGCCTAACATAAAGGACCATTTATACTTAAATATACTAAAAAACGAAACAAAAGCAAAAAAAACCTCTGTTTTTTAGTAATATTTTTTAACGGGCAGGGTGGGAAGAGAACTTATCTCTTATACACTAATCGGATACAGAAAACGTCGACTCCTCTTATTTTACCGCTATATTTTGAACTGATCAAGGAATGATTTTTTGAATACTCATTTCCTTCTTGATAAATTCCCGCTTTGAAGCCGATTTTATATTTGCCTACCTTACATAAACGGTTACAATTATGTTAGTTATCTTTCCAAAATGTTAACATCAAAATAATTGTCCCTCCCAATATATTCCCGCCAAGTCACAGGGCCCTGCCACATTAAGGAGTTTCTGATGCTGAAGCTTTTCCCACAAAAGGTTTCCAACTGTGAGACCGGTAGCCGACGTCAATTTCTTTTAGAAGTTGGTGCGCTCAGCGCATTTGGAGTCACTCTCGATTCCATGCTGCGAGGTCAGGCTCATGCTTCCAACAGTGAATCCGGTGCGCTAGCCGACCCCAAAAATGATACCAACTGCATTCTGATCTGGACACGTGGTGGAACGAGCCATCACGACACTTTCGACCCCAAACCGAATGCCTCTGCTGACGTGCGTGGCGATTTTTCTGCTATCAGCACAGCATTACCCGGTTATCAGTTTTCTGATCAACTGCCGCTGTTTGCCAAACATGCCGATGAGTTCAGCATTATGCGGAACCTGAACCCGCAAAACGGTTCACACTCCACCGCAGATGCCTTCATGCTCTCCGGCCACAAATTCAATCCGTCGGTTACCTATCCCTGCTATGGTGCAGTGATTGCGAAGACCAAAGGGTTCAAAACCAATATTCCGCCCCACATTCAAATCGGCACCAACGTCGACCGCCGCTTTAATGGCGGACTGGGTGGCTATCTGGGATTGCAGTACAATCCCTTTGAAATTCCCGGCGACCCGAATGGTAAAAATTTCACCGTGCGTGATATCTCTCCACCATCAGGGATTACCGTTGATCGTCTGAAACGACGCCAGCAGGCACTCCAAGCCATCGATACACTGCAACGTCAGACCGATCAAAATCAAAATGCTTTTGAGGCATCCGACGCGCACTATCAAAACGCCTTTAGTATGATCACTTCTGCTGACACACAAAAGGCATTCGATCTGACTGATGAATCGGACAAAACCCGCGATAATTACGGACGTCACTACCTGGGACAAAGCTGTCTGCTGGCCCGCCGCCTGATTGAATCGGGCTCACGCTTTGTCACCGTCAGCAGTGGTGGCTGGGATACACACACCAATAACTTCAAATCGCTGAAAAAATCATTGCCCCCCTTCGACCGGGCTCTGACTTCGCTGGTACTCGATTTGAAACAACGGGGCATGCTGGATAACACACTCGTCGTCTGGCTGACCGACTTCGGACGGACTCCCGTGATCAACTCAGCCGCCGGCCGTGACCACTGGGCCACCGCATCGACCATGATGATGACCGGTGCCGGCACTCCCGCAGGACAGATCATCGGAGCCACCGATGACATCGGTTCGCGTCCGGTTGGAAAAGAATACTACCCCGCCGATGTTGCGGCTTCCATTTATACCAAACTGGGAGTCAACCTGGATCATTACTTCGTCTCTCCCGAAGATGGACGTCCTCTCATTATCAATGAAGGACAGCCCATCCCGGAATTGATGGGTTAAGTTCCACGAACGAACTCCTCACTCATTTAACAGTGATCGCCCCTCTGGACGTTACGTTCAAAGGGGTATCCCTGCTTTCAGGCACTCAATTTGATCTCATTCAGGACAAACCGATGCGCTGCATAGCTTATTCATTACTGACTCTGAGCCTGTTCTTCTCAACATCAACTCCGTCAAAAGCGGCCGATGAAAAGAAAACACCGCCACCGTCAAAAATCGGTTTTCGGCAACTGGTCACGTTTAAACCCGCCGCCGTTCAACAAGGGGATAAGCGAAAAATCCAGCTCCACAGCAGCTACACTCTGGATGGAACACATTCTATCTTCTTCGATCAGCCCGGCATCAAGATGACCTTTACGGAACCCAAGCCGAAAGCAGCGCCCCGCCGTGGCCGTGGTTCGGTGGGAACTCCGTTTGCCTTTGATATCGAAGTTCCCAAAGATCAGCCCACACGAATTTATGAATGCCGGGTCGCCACAGATCAGGCGGTCTCCAGCGTCTCCCACTTACTGGTCACTCCCTATCCCGTGATCGAAGAAGTCGAAAAGAAAGACAACAACAAATTCGATACCGCGCAGGTCGTCACGCTCCCTTCAACGGTCTGCGGAATCTGCGAAAAAACCGAAGACGTGGACTGCTTTAAGTTCACCGGTAAAAAAGGACAGGAAATCACGCTGCAAGTTTACGCACAACGCGTCACCGAAGCGATTCATACCATGCAGACTTCCACCGTCTATCTGATGGATTCCATTCTGACTCTGTATGGACCGCAGAAACAAATCCTCGCGCAGAACGACAACTTCGTCAAATCCGACTCACTGATCACGTTTACGCTGCCCGCCGATGGCGAATATGTGTTTGAAATCCGTGATGCCCGTTATGTCGGAACCGGAAAATATGCCTACTGCATCGAAGTCAGTGACACACCGTTTGTGTATCACACGATGCCCTTGGCTGTTCAGAAGGGCAAAACCACCGAAGTCACACTGCAGGGACACGCGTTGAAAGGACAGCAGAAAACCACGTTCTCCGCTGCCGACGCCAAAGAAACCGGCTGGGCGCAACGAACCTTTAAGACACCAGCCGGCCAGACTAACGCCGTCTGGACTTTGATCAGCGATGATCCTCAGGTAACAGCCCCCGGCACGAACATCTCAACCAAAACGGCCTTCCCGCTCACGCTGCCCGGCGGCGTCAGCGCCCAGCTGAGCGAGCCCGAACAGACTCACTACTACTCGATCAAAGCCAAAAAAGGTCAATACTACTTCTTTAAATTGATGTCCAACCGCATCGAACTTCCGCTCGACTGTGTCATGCAAGTCTACGATACCAAAGGCAAAGCACAACGGATCTACGTCAACGGTGGCGCCAATTCAGAAGCCGACGACGGCCTGCAGACTAAAGATTCGGAATTCTATTTTAAAGCGCCTGCCGACGCCGAATACTTCGTTACCGTTCGCGACTTACACGATCGTGGGGGCGAACGGTTTACCTACCATCTGTCCGCAGAGCTCAGCGGTCCGGAATTCGAAATCCACGGCGAATACTACTACTCACAAATTGCACCGGGAACCAACATGCTTTGGTTCGCCAAAGTGAAACGACTGAATGGCTTCGATGGCCCGATTGAAATGAACATTGAAGGCCTCCCCAAAGGGGTCACTTTAGAACCGGTCACACTCCCACCCGGCGTGAACGATTGCGGCTTGATTTTAAAAGCCGCCAAAGATGCGCCGATCAACGCGTCACTCGTAAAAATTACCGGGAAAGCAAAAGTCCCCGGCCCCGATGGCAAAGAACGCGAAATCGTCCGTGAAGGCCGTATCACCTGTGAAGTTCAATCACGTGGCGGCGGACAGGCACGCTGGCCGATTCACACATCTATCGTGGGCGTCACCAAACCACTCGACCTGCTGGAAGTCATAGCCACTCCCAGTGAAATCGTCTTGAAGCCCGGGGAGTCGGCTGAGATCAAAGTCAAAATCAAACGCAGCGAAGTCTATAAAGACCCGGTTACACTCGCGACTTCCTTTATGTACTTCAAATCGAAATTTGGCGAACAGCTTCCTCCGGGAGTCACGCTCTCCAAGAAGAGCAAAACCCGTCTGGCCGGCGATACGCTGGAAGGAACACTGGTCATCGAAGCATCGGAAAAAGCGAAGCCCATCAAACGCTTTCCCTTCGTCGCGATGGCCCGCGTCGGAATCACATTCTCGATTACAACCAACTATGCATCGAACGTCATTTATCTGACGATTACTGATTCTGAAGGAAAAGACAAACTGGCTAAAAAATAGGGATCGACTTCTGCCCCTCTCCCCCCTATTCTGGAAGTATCCGGTTCACTTCTGCGCAGAAAGTCTGATATGATGTGGAGAGATTTGAAATTAAGGCCCGTGCTGTCCTTCATACAGCGTGCGCTGATTGTTTCCCTCCTCTGCATCTGGTTCGGTTCCGCTAATCATCAACGGCTGCATGCGCAACAACCCGCAAAATCGGACTCCACCGCAAAACCAGACCAGCGGCTGTACGAATTCACCTTTGTCGATGCACAACAGCAGACGCAGACCATCCAGGCAGCACAAGTCCTCGAAGCCCAGGATGGGGGCGTGGTGATATTGACCCGCGATGGACGCTTATTGACGGCGACACCGAAACAACTCAAACAAAAACGAGAACTCGATCAACGTTTTACGCCGTTCACGCACTCCGAACTTGAACAGCAATTGAAGGCGGAGTTTGGTCCTGATTTCACAATTACCCACACCAAACACTTCACCATCTGTAGTCAGGCCGGAAAACGCTATTCGAAGTGGTGTAGTTATCTGTTCGAGCGATTGTACAACGTGCTCCACAATTACTGGGACAGCAAAGAACAGCCGCTACATGATCCTGAAGTTCCCTTAATCGCCGTCATCTTTAAAGATCGCGCCAACTTTGAACAATACGCCAGCCAGCTATTGGGTGCAGGCACATCCGCCACGCACGGCTTTTTTTCCATCCAATCGAACCGGATGGTACTTTACGATTTAACTGCCGCCCCCAACGAACGCCCCGCGTTCACCGACGCTGACATTCTGAAAAAACTACGGAAGTCGCCGTTCAACATGGCGACCATCATTCATGAATGCACGCACCAGATTGCCTTTAATATCGGCCTGCATACCCGCTTCGCCGACAATCCGCTCTGGCTCACCGAAGGCATGGCCACCTATTTTGAAACGCCCGACCTGCGAAGTAAAACCGGTTGGCGCACCGTCGGCAAACCGAATCCCTGGCGACTCACCCAGTTTCAGAACTACGCCCGCTCCCGCAGAACCGCTGATTCCCTGCAGACGCTCATTACCTCTGATGAACGATTTCAAAATGCGGAAACCGTACTCGACACTTACGCAGAAGCCTGGGCGTTTTCCTACTTCCTGATTAAAACAAAACGTAAGCAGTACGAAGAATATCTGCATTTGATCGCCGCCCGTAAGCCGCTCATCTGGTCGACGCCCGAAGAACGCCTCAAAGACTTTCAATCCGTGTTCGGCAATGATCTCGCCCGCCTCGATCAGCAATTTCTCAAATACATGCGACAAATCAGCCGCTAATCGCGGTTTTTCTCTTTGCACCATTCCCGTTTCCCAGTATCGTTGCGCATACGCGGCTTGAATGAAGCGGCGTCTTTTGGGCACATTTTCTTCGGGAAATTCAAACCGATTCGTGCGTCACCGCACTCATCATAAAAGGGCACTCTCCATGTCGACTTCCCTGAAACCCTCGGATGAACAAGCCAAGGTGATCACAGGCTGCTTAATGTTACTCGCGATCATTGCACTTGCGTTTGTGTTTTACATCACGAAAGCGGTCCTGATCCCGTTCGTCATTGCTATTTTCATCGTCACCATTTTCACGCCGTTAGTCGATTTACTCGTCTTGAAATGGAAAATGCCGCACATCATCGCCATTTCTGCCACGCTGCTACTGGTACTCTCCATCGGCTTTCTCATCTGCCTGACCTTGATCTACTCAACCCAACAGGTCATCGCCAAAGCGGAAACCCAATATAGTGAGAAACTGGGAATTTTCATCAAGTCAACCTTCGCCGCCGTCAAAGAAGCCGATGACCCGCAACAGAAATCCGCGACAGAACTATTGGAATTGACCGCACCTGACTCTGCCACTCCCCCGACAACTCCCCCCACTGATTCTCAACCTGTGGAAGCAAAAAAACCAGAAACAGGCTGGTTTGAAAAAATGGGAATCAACTTGAATGCCCTGCAGAATCAAATCACGGACTACATGAAAAACGCCTTGCGAGTCATCGCCATCGGCACCATGCAGACTGCGCTCAACTTCACGACGACCTCTTTTTTCGTCGCGATCTTTGTGATCTTTCTGCTCGCAGGACGCAATCCTGAAGCGGTCGTCCAGAATGTAATCTATCGGGAAATCGAACAGAAAATTCGCAGCTACATTTCCACCAAACTGATTCTCTCACTAATTACCAGTATTCTGGTGGGAGTTACGCTCTCCCTGTTCGGCCTGGAACTCGCGCTCGTCTTTGCGATTCTTACTTTCCTGTTGAACTTCATTCCCTCGATCGGCTCCATCATCGCCACGCTGCTCCCGATTCCCGTCGCCTTTGCGCAATTCTCTGACAGTCCCTGGACCATCGCCGCTGTCATCCTGATTCCAGGCGGCATTCAGATGATCATCGGAAACGCCATCGAACCCAAAATCATGGGCGAAGGTCTGCAACTGCACCCCGTCACCGTGCTGCTGGCACTCTCCTTCTGGACACTGCTCTGGGGACCGATTGGCGCGATTCTCGCCGTCCCGATCACCGCCGCGATCCGCATTGTGCTCATGCGATTCGAATCAGGACAAACCGCCGGCAACCTGCTGGCAGGAATTCTGCCCGGCGAATCGACATCAGTGGCATAACCAAGAGAAATCCAAAAGTAGGGGCGGTGCCCATGTGTCCGCCCGCCTGGTGATGTGCAATCTCAATTCAGACTTCGAATGGAACCGGAGAAAAGCTCCCAACGGCACCACGCAAGCCATGTCAACTCCGCGGGTAGACACATGGGTCTACCCCTACACGACCTTAAGTAACTTTGAAAATACGTGGTTACTCCAGGATTAAATTATTCGTCGCTGCCGTACCGGGATCAATTTCCACAGACCCTGACACCAAATTATCGGTCACCTGATTCTGTTGTCCGCCAGTCACGCGAATGGCAAAGTCACCAACGGCTTCAGTAATCAGACAGTCGGAAATGCGGGACTGTCTGACATTCTTTAGCAAGATGCCGCCGTGCTCGCACTCGCGAATTGAGCAATTCGTGATATTCATCCGCTCGCAATTCTCAATAACCAAACCGGCGGCGACTCCCTGTGTTGACTTGATATTCAACGCATTCAGGGTGCAATCACTACAGTCTTTGAAGACGTTCGCGTTTTTTGTTTTGGCTCGATAGTCCGGGTTGCGATCCAGGAGATTTGCCCCCAGAACGATGTAAGAAGAATCTTCAACCAGCAAACTATGTTCGTACGCCTGCCACAATGTATTGCCGGTAATGGTGATGCCGCGAGCGTGCTTCAGGTGAATATTGACGGCGACATCACTCATCGAATTATCGGCGATTGCAAAGTTACCCACCTTCCGCGGGTCCTGGGGACCATTGCCGATAAACCGCACGTTGGCGGAATCGGGAGCGTTGTTGGTATGCTGAATCGTACAACCGAAGATCGCCCCTTCGCGCAGTGAGCCTTTCGAGATATCGAACAGAATATTCGCGGTCGGCTGCGTGTCCTCGCCCATGTTACCTTCAATGTCACAGTTGCCGATCTGAATGTTGCGGATCTCACTTTCGCGGACGACGATGCCCCCCTGCTTGTTGTAGCTGATGTGGGAATCGGAAATGTTGATCTGATGCAGGTTCAACTTATCCAGATAAATGCCGACCCCTTCATTCTGATACAGATGACAGTCGTCAATCGCCACATTCCGGTTGCGTTCAAAGAGATGAATCCCATGCAGGGCGTTGCGCACGACCAGTCGCGTGATTGTGAGCTGCATCGTTTTGGTGGCGGTGATCCCAATGGCTTCGGGATGCTTGCCGACGATTTCGATGCCGTCCACCATCGGCGTCCGCTCTTTTTCCCAGACGACCGGCTGAACAGTTTTCGGGCTGGCAGTTCCATTGTGTGTGCCAATAAAATGAAACGCCGGTCCCGCCCCTTCCATGAGGATCGTTGCGGTTCCATCTCCTGAAATAGATGTCGGCCCTACTTTGGTGAGATCAATCACGATCGGTTTCGTGAACCGATAGCGGCCCCGCGGAAACCGCAATGAACCAACAGACGCATCCACCATCTTTTGAATCGCAGCCGTGTCATCTGTTTTTCCATCGCCCCGCGCACCATAATCCAGAACTGTCTTACAGCCCGCCGACTGACCGCCGCCCTGCGTCTGTTCCTGGCTTAACACGCGATGAGAATCAGCAGGAGAAAGCAGATAAAGACCGACCATGGCCAGTGTGACAAAACAAAACGTGGAGAGGATTTTGGATTTCATGGAAATCACTTTCAATACAGAAGGTTTTCAGGCAGGAACTCAAAGACACCATTAGCAGGCTCAATAATTAACGAACCTTATAAAACAGTCTCTTGAGTCTAAGCAACTCGCAATGAGGGATCAACCGCTGCGTATGAGAAATTAGCAAGAGCCGCTCGCCGAGCTTCAACGCAACCAGCCATTTAGCTGACTACTGATGATACACGGGGCGTGGCTCATCGCCGGCGATGATTTTCAAATAGCTCTGATAGCGCTGCCGAGAAATGAATTCATTGTCCACCGCACGCTTCACGCCACAGTCTGCTTCATGTGTGTGCGAACAATCGGGGAAGCGACACTGCGGGACACACGCATGGAATTCACGGAAGTAACCTTCGACCTCTTCCGAAGCCACATCCCATAACTCTAATTGGCGAATGCCCGGCGTATCGACTACCCAGCCCCCGCTGGAAATTTCCAGTAATACCGCCGAGCGCGTCGTATGCCGCCCCTTGCGAGTCTCCTGGCTGATCTCGGCCGTCTCCAACAACAACCGGCTGTCGATCTGATTCAACAACGATGACTTGCCCACGCCACTTTGACCGGAAAAAACCGACTGCTTTCCTTTGAGCAAGGATCGCAGTCGACCAATGCCCGTACCATCAAGGACACTCGTTAAAACAATGTCGTACCCCATCTGAGCATACACGCCAATCAACGGTTGAAACTCGATCGGGTCCACCAGATCGATTTTGTTGATACAGATAATGGAATGAATATTCCCTTTTTCCGAACTGATCAGGAACCGATCAATGAGTGAAGGCTTGAGTGGCGGATCGGCGGCGGAAACGACAATCACGGCCTGGTCAATATTACTTACCAGAATATGTTCGCGACGATTGCTGCCCCGTGAAAGATAAGAGTGCCGCGGCTCCACGCGTTCGATGACGGCCTGATTTTCGTCCCCTTCCGGCCTGACCAAAACATGATCGCCGGCAACGACGGCGTTACGGTCATCGCGGGCCATCGTGCGAACCAGCCGCCGCACTGTGCAATCAAGTCGACGCCCATCTTCCACCTGTACTACCGAATTCAATCCCTGCGATCGAATCACGCGTCCCTTAATACAGACGCTTTCGTCGATGTCGATGACAATCGACGTCCCATCTTTGGTCTCCTGCTCCACACCCATCACAGTGCGGTGTCGCGTCAGATCACCTTTGCCCGTCAAACGCTCAGAAGCGTCCATGTACTGCGAATCGATCTGCTCATCCACCCGATGACTGGAGAGCTTATTGTTCCGGACCTTTCGCTGGCGATTTTTCTTAAACGCAACCCGGATCTTTTTTCCTTTTTTCTTAGCCACTACAGTTCCGGTTCCATCACCGTCAAATTGAAATTCATGATGAACTATCCTCGTCGTCCAGATCAATCAGAAATTTCAAACCCAATTCTTCATCGGTCATTGCCGATTCATCTTTGGGCAGCACAATCTCTTTCGGCTTCTGAGCGGGAGGTGCCATCGGACGTTCCGGACGTTTCTCCGGTCGCGTGAGACCCGCTTTCTCCATCAGACTCATCTCAAATGGATTTTCTTCTTCCGGCGGCGGTTCATCGGATTGAGGAGTATAATTGATTTCAAATTCGTGCTTGGCAACCGAAAGCCTGTCTCCGGGAAGCAACCACTTCATTTCACACCGATCGCCGTTGACCTTGATTCCGTTGCGGCTGTTCATATCTCGCACACGCCAGTATCCCTTCAGGAACTCCAGCTGGCAATGATGCGAAGAGACATTGGGAAATTGCAATGTAATATCGCACCGACTGCGGCGGCCGATCAGTAAAACCTCAGAAAGCAACGGGATCGGGTCGCCACCTCCACAAGGGTTTAATTCACCTAACATTCTAAATTCCTGATATCTCTATTGTGTGATCTTGACCGAAATCGCTTCGATTGCCCGCACATGATTAATCTATACTGCTGGCCAGACATTATAAACCCTCTATATATAAAGAAAAGTCAGATTTTGGGGATAGTTCAATCAATCCTCTTCCCCTATACTGGACTGTTCAATAGCGGGAGTCGGCTAAGTGGTCGCTGCGAATTCTC
>TARA_R110002095_G_scaffold111981_1_pt1 | contig 82510 bp, 64 predicted proteins | sample TARA_R110002095 | Tara Oceans TARA_R110002095 (sample SAMEA4397255) | marine metagenome | biome: Polar Biome; feature: [SRF] surface water layer (ENVO:00010504); material: water (ENVO:00002006), including particulate matter (ENVO:01000060) such as... | depth 5 m | reverse complement strand
GATAGAAAATAGTTTCGGCAATTCAAGTGCTGAGAAACAATCTAAATGAAAAAAACAGTTAAAAAACGTCTCGTATCCCGAATCGTGTCCCACGACAGGTGCCAACCAGAGTGATGCAGGGGAAAATCGTGTTCAGGCTTGCGAACCCAGGTAACGGAAATTTACTCTTAAGAGAGTGAAGACAGGAGCGATTCTGTACTTCTTCGAGCAAATGATGGATCAGATCGGATCGGGGGGCGTTGCTATGTCTATCAGGTTAATCTCGCGATTACACGAACACCGTCGGTGGGTGAATCAACGGTTGCTGGAATCTGTTCAAATGCTTTCAGAAGCAGAACGCGTTCAAGTGTTTGCAATCGGACAAGGATCGATCTGGCAATCGATGCTGCATTTGTATGCGGCAGAATATGTCTGGCTGGAGGCATTAGAGGGAGACGAGAACCCCCTGGTGCCCGGAGATTTGCGGGGAGAAATTCCGGGAAATCAAAAGGGAGCAGGAGCCATTCAGACATTTTCTGAGTTGAAACAGAAGTGGGGCGCACTGGATCAGCGCTGGATGCATTATCTGGAGCAGTTAACGGAAGCGTCGCTGGACGAAGTCATCAAGAAACGCAGTAGCAGTTCGGGCAAGGGACGCGTGCATCAAACAAAACGTAGTGATGTTTTATTACACGTTTGTACTCACGCGCATTACACTACGGCGCAAGTGGTAAATATGTTACGTCAGGTTGGTGCAACATCCCTGCCGGATTCAATGCTGATTACACTGGCACGCACAGAAATGGCGGCGCTGGCAGATCAGGACTAAGCCGAACTGAAGGCTCAAGTGAATTTTCGGACGACACCTTGTACGACTCCAAGAATCTTGACATCGTTCGAATAGATGGGCGCCATTGCCGAATTAGCGGGTTCTAAACGAACACGATTCTCTTCCTGATAGAAGCGTTTCAAGGTGGCTTCCTGATGGCCAATCAGCGCGACGACGATATCTCCCTGTTGGCATGTCTCCTGTTTTTGGACTACAACGTAATCACCGTCCTGGATCTGGGCATCGATCATCGATGTGCCTTTTACCTTCAGGCAGAAATTTTGAGAAGAGTCGAACAGGGGACTAAAGTCAACTTGTGTTTGACCTTGTGGAGGTTGTTCCAGGGGAGCGCCTGCTTGCAATGTGCCAACTAAAGCAATATTGGCCGGCTTTTGCGAATTATCACAAAGTTGAATCGATCTGGATATATGAGACTGTCGTTTGATGAGCCCCTTGCGTTCCAGCGCTTTTAAATGTCCCATGACGCCATTGGGGGACCGGATATCAAAAGCGTCACCGATTTCTCTGACTGTGGGGCCATAGCCGCGGTTAACAATCTTATCTTTCAAAAATTGATAGATTGCTGTTTGTCGTTCCGTCAGTTTGACAGTTTTGTTGATCATGCCTGCTTCCTCATCACTTTCGCGTAAACGGTTAAATTCAGAGTGGCGTAAGCCACACAATGGCCCGTTCTATACACTAATGGACCAATGGAACCTGAAAATCTAACCGTTTTTTTACAGGATTTCGTGTAAATCCCGATAAGTGGTGTGGATTTCGGATTTTGATAACCTCAGACGTGATTGTCGTTTAGGTTAGCTACTGACTTTAGTGGAATACGCATCAGCGGCAAGCTGCTTAATCTTTGCCAGATCCAGTTTGCCTGTACCCAGGAGCGGGATAGTTTCCACTTCCAGAAAACTGTCGCTGGATGGAATCCAGAGATTGGGGATATCTTCTTTCGCAATCTCTTTCAGAATCGTATCGACGGTGATATTCAGTGGTTTGTGGAGAACGATTAGCCGTTCTCCTTTTTTAGGATCGGGAACGGAAGTCACGGCCACTTGGACTTCGGGTTCGTCCGCATCAGGATCACTGACTATATTAGCAATCAGTTCTTCGATTCGAACGTGAGGTACCATTTCCCCACCAATTTTTGAAAATCGCGTTTGTCTGCCTGTGATGGTGATAAACCCGTCTTCATCGATTGTGGCGAAGTCTCCGGTGTTGTACCAACCGTCGAAGATGACTTCGGCTGTTTTTTCTTCGTTGTTCAAGTAGCCTTTCATGACGTTGGGACCTTTGATAAACAGAAGCCCTTCCTGTCCGTCAGGCAGATCTTGCATGGTATCCGGATTCACGGTTTTAGCCATGACGCAGGGAATTGCCCGTCCCACGGTCCCTGGTTTGGAACTGATTTCATTCATGTCAAGTTGCCGGCTGGGGGGAATATTGACGGCAGCTACCGGCGAGAGTTCAGTCGTGCCATAACCTTCGGTGGGAAAGATTCCGAATTTATCATGGAACTCATTTGCCAGGCTTTGCGGAAGTTTTTCTGCGCCGGTGATTACGATCTCCAGCGTTTTGAATTGCTCCGGAGTGCAGCGTTTCAGGTAATGCCTTAAGAAGGTAGGGGTCGATGCGAAGAGTGTGACCTTGTATTTTTCTATCATCTTTCCGACGGTGCGTGCATCGGTGGGGTTAAAATGAAAACAGGCGCCCATATTGCGGATAAATGGCATCCAAAGCGAAATCGTATAACCGAAAGAATGGAAGAACGGCAAAATTCCGAGCATGCAGTCTTTGGGAGAGAGGTGTAGTAAATCATCGGCTGAATTGATATTAGAAACGATATTATGGTGTGTGAGCATGACCCCTTTGGGGCGGCCTGTTGAGCCGGATGTAAAGATCACGGTACTCAGTTCATCGGAATCGACGTTTCTTAAACCGATGAATCGTTCGATGATCCACGCGGGTACGACATACGCCAGGAATAAGCAGATCAGTTTGTCAAAGATTGAGGCTTTCAGTTTTAGATCGTCGAGGAGCACGACATTGGCGTCCATGTCGATCGGTTTTTTCTCCAGAAACTTCAGACTGGTCAGAACCGTTTTGATACCTGCTTCTTTGATACAGTAATTGACGTCGCCGTCTGAGAGCGTGTAATTCAAGTTGATTGGAACGCGAGCGGAGATTGCGAGGCTGGCATTGATGACACAGCCTCCCACCGAAGGTGGCAGGAGCACACCAACCATTTTTTCGTCTTGTTTTAAAACGTGTTTGTTGAGTAACCGTCTCATCAACAGTGCTCCTGTAAGAAGCTTGCCGCCTGAAATTTCAACTCCTGTTGAGTCGGCGACTTTTTGCTGGAATCGTCGGTTTTTACATTTTCTGAGAAACAGTCTTGGTGGAATCATTTGATACGTCTTTCGAAAATTGGCCGCTTCGACCCCCAGGTTTTGAACAACCTTCTGGACATGTTTTTCATTTTCCGGGTGCAGGATGGGTTTCCCAAAGCGGATGGAAACCGGGTAAGGCCAGCGCCGGGGTTTTTTCCAGAAAAACTTTCCGCCATGAAAACTAAAAATACTTCCCCAAAGTTCGTCGATGTAGACGGGAATGACAGGAGCGCCAGTTCCTTTGATGACTTTCATTAAACCAGACTGAAACGGTTGTAAATAACCAGAACGAGTCAATTTGCCTTCTGCAAAGATACAGACTAATTCTCCATCATTAATTGCCGTGCGGGCTACCTTAATAGAACGCATTAAGGCTTTCGGCCCATCTTCGACATTGATGGGAATGGTGTTATACATTTCTGTAAGCCACGAAATCCAAGGGCCTTGCACATAAGTCGAAAAAGCGATCATTCGGACGGGGCGCGTTGATGTGAGAATTAGAAAAATTCCATCGAGCCAGGAGACATGATTCGCCACCAGGAGTGCGCCTCCTTCTTTGGGGAGATTTTTCAGTCCTTTGACTCTGAGTTTATAGATCGTGCAGCTCACGAGCCACACCATAAAGCGGATGGTGGCATTGGGGAGTAGCTTGAAGATGTAAATGCCGACCGGAATTGTGAGTAGACCGATCACCATGAAAATCTGGCTGGCAGACATCTTCAGGCAGTCCTGCATCACCCAAAAACCGAATGATGCGAACAGGATAAAGGAGAATGCCAGAAAGTTCGCCGCTGCCAAAATACTTCCACGTGTCTTTACATCGCTACGATGTTGGAGGAACGTTTCGAGTGGAATGTCAAACAGTCCGGAACTGACGCCGAGTAGAAACAGCCAGAGTAGTGATAACAGGTAATAGAATTGAGAGCTGGATTCCTGGTCGGGGATCACACTACTGCCAGTGAAAAATAGAAGCAACGAGCTAATGACGATTCCGGCGGCTCCGAGTGGAACAATGCCTAATTCAATGCGGCCAGCAGACCAGATCCCTGCGAGAATACTTCCTAGAGCAACTCCGAAGACCAGAATTCCCAGTAACGGCCCGATATCTTTTTGTGAGAGCCCCAGTTCGTGAATTCCATACGTATCGACGTTGATTTGTGCAAGTGAAGCCAGCATCCAGAAGAAGGCGACACCGAGCGCGGTTCTGAGTAAGGGGGTGCTGCTGCGGAGCAGTTGCAGCTGGTGCCAGGTTTCTTTTGCGGGATTAAAGGGGAAGCCTCGTTTTGGAGCAGCAGGGGGGAGTTTGCGAATATTCAGACTGACCAGGGTACCAATAATGGCAACCCCGACGAGCGTAAATCCGGCAATCCAGATACCGGTGAAAGATCCGGGGGTTGAGAGATCAGGCTGCGTGACGTGGTATAAATAGTTGCCGGCGATAAATCCCAGGGCCGAAGAGACAACCGTGATCAGTCCCATCATGCCGTTCCCTTTCGAGAGCCGGTTGTCGCGTAACATTTCAGGAATACTACCAAACTTGGCAGGGCCGAAGAGCGCACTTTGGCAGCCCATTAAAGCCACGATCAAAAAGAGCAGATAAATATTCCCCAGCTGTACAGCGAGAACTCCTAAGATCATGATGACGATCTCGGCCACCTTGCAGGAAATAATCACCGTGCGCTTACTGAAGCGGTCGGCAAGATAGCCAGCGACGCTTGCCAGTAGCAGGTAGGGTAGCGTGAAGCAGGCTAAACCCAATGAAAGCGCGACCGCATCGCCGAGCATCGGTTTTCCGATGGGAATGATAAACCAGCGAAACATATTATCATTCATAGCGCCCAGAAACTGGGTTGCCAGCAGCGCCAGAAATGAGGGTGAGTTTAAAGTTCCTTTTCGCTCACCGAGATTCTGAGTCTCTGTTTCGGTGGTGTCTATTGAATTCATTGTTTGTCGAGATCCAGATATCGATACGCCCCTATCTGATGGTCTCTGATTGAATCAGATTTTGATTGCCGGGCGACATTCGGAAAAGTAATTGAAAGGTAAGCAACCAAATTGCTTCTTTCATTGAAGGCGAAGAATGCTCGAAAATATCACGAGAAAAATGTGAAGATCGAATCAAGGGCATAATATGTCAAAAAGCATTTATCTGTAAAGACTTAGATTCTGACAGAGCGTAAGATACTGCGAGAGAATATCTTGAGGTGTAAATTTGTGACGTTCTTGCGTGTGGCGGGATCAGGGAATAAAGGTGTAGCTGCCTGAATTATTCTCTGCCAGTTCACGAATGAGTGATTCGCCTTCCCGATTTCCCAGGCAGATACCGTTGACGATCACGTTTTGATTTCGTTTTGTTTTTGCAGCGACTTTGTTAAACGCTCTGACGATGGTGGGATTGAATTGACCATCTGTCAGGAAATAAATCGTGTCTGGTTGAAGACGGAGTGCGAGTAGCAGGGCTTCCAGCGGCTCTGTGGTTCCGACGCCAGGGACCTTGGCCACCCAGGACAGGAATTTTTGCTTTGCCGCGGGCGTTGCAGGCTGGAGTTTTCTGGCAGGCATGGGGATGGCGAAGTCACTGAAGAAGATGACGAAGAATTCCTGATTTTCATCCATAGAGAAAATCGATTTAGCAAGTTCCAGTTTGACCCGACCGAGTCTGGTTTTTCCCACGCTTTCATGTGGAAAGTTCATGCTTTTAGAAGAATCAACGACGTAGACAATGCGTTTACTTTTGGGACTGAGGCCGAAGAAATCACCATTTCCTGCTCCGTTTCCAGAGCCGGAATTGGCATTCCCGAAGGCTGATGAAGTTAATAAGGCGCCCACGATGTCTGCCGCGTATTTGGTCGTGAGCGACTCTTCATGCTGAGTTGCCTGGGGAAGCGGCCCGTCCAGAAAGGAAGAGAGCGACTTGGGATCCGGAGCAGAATTCAAATCGAGCACCGGTGGCAATTTCGAAATGACCGCGGCGCTGGAAGCGCTTTCCTTGTTCTGTGTGACCGCCGTTATTTCCAGTATGACGGGCTCAATGTCTTTCTGCGGAGCAGACCAGCTTGTTTGAATTGTATTGGCGGCTGATGTGGGCGGTAGTTCCACTTCATGATCCACAATCATGGCTAAACCACCGATGAGGATCAGGTGGAACAGGGTCGACACACCGATACCCTGATTCCAGCGCGATGGCGGATCAGAATCCTGTTGGCATGTGGGCATGAGAGACTCTTGTAGAAGAAAACAGAAAAATAGCATCCTTTTGAGGGGACTTTGGGTTGTATGTCTTTCTTATTCTAGCGTTTAATTCAGTAAACGACAGAAAGAAATCAGTTCAGAAACTCCTTTGGGATCATGATCTGATCATTGCTTCAAGATTTCGCAGGATTCCGTTCAAAGCGTGAAAAAACGACTGGAGATAAATGCTTGTTACGTATAATATTAGGTGATATGGGTGTTTTGAGATTTTGTCCACGCCCTTTTAAGTATTTCGAGGTTGCGGTACGGAATCAGATGATAAAATCAACGGCCGTTGATCAGACTGTCCAGGATCGTCGTAACGAAGTGGCTCCCAGTCCTGTTTCTCCAACAGAAACTCAGGAAATCAATAGTGAATCGGGGGCGGCTATGGATAAGCCAGTTCTATTCTTTGATGGTGTGTGTGGTTTATGTAACAGCAGTGTCGATTTTGCGATGGCGCGGGATCGACAGGGTCGGCTTTTGTATTCGCCCTTGCAGGGAGAGACTGCAGCCGCGTTATTGAGTGTGCAGGACATTCAGAATATTGATACGGTCATTTTTCGCACTGCAGAGTCAGGCCGGCTTTATCGGCGCTCGGCGGCAATTGTACGAGTTTTGTGGTTGTTGGGATTTCCCTGGAATATTTGTGGATGGCTGTTGTGGTTGATTCCTTTGCCGATCAGGAATCTCGGTTACCGCATGGTGGCGGGATCGCGTTATCGTCTATTTGGCAAACACGAAACCTGTCGGATGCCGACACCGGAAGAACGGACGCGTTTTTTACCTTGAACCTGAGAATTCAGAAGTGAGTGAAGAGAGAACTATGCGATTGATTCCGTTTTTATCCCTGGTTACGACACTGTTGGTTTTGAATTTTTGCAGTGGGGCTTTATTCGCGCAGAAGCCGCCTGAGGGAAAACCGAATTTCATCGTTTTCATCGCCGATGATATGGCGTGGGATGATTGTGGTGCATATGGTCATCCAAAGATTCAGACGCCGAATTTGAATCAACTGGCAGTGGACGGCATGAAGTTTAATCATGCGTATTTGACCTGCAGTTCCTGCAGTCCGAGCCGTGCAAGTATCATCACCGGCCGTTATCCGCATAGTACCGGCGCTCATCAACTGCATCTTCCGTTACCCGAGAGTCAGGTGACGTTTGTAGAACAATTAAAAGACGCGGGGTACTATACTGCGTCCGCGGGTAAATGGCATCTGGGCACGCCGACGAAAAGCAAATTTGATCACGTGACCACAAAACTGAATGAATGGGTTCCCACTCTCAAACAGCGACCGAAAGACAAACCTTTTTTCATGTGGTTTGCGTTTACGGATCCACATCGTCCCTATCAACGAAATATAATCGAACGCCCTCATACGAATGAAGATGTCATCGTGCCTCCGTATCTGCCGGATACTCCTGAGGTCAGAGATGATCTGGCGTTGTATTACGATGAAATTACCAGGCTGGATGGGGTGGTCGGGCGAGTCCGTGACGAGTTGAAAAAACAGGATGCAGCATCGAATACGGTGATTGTGTTTTTAAGTGATAACGGGCGTCCCTTCCCACGCTGTAAAACGACCGTGTATGACAGTGGTGTCAGAACGCCCTGGATTGTGACCTGGCCTGCGCAGGTGAAAGGGGGAACGGTTTCTGATTCGTTGATTAGTTCGGTTGATCTGGCGCCGACAATTCTGGAGTTGGCCGGTCTACCTTCCGGCGAGACTTTTCAGGGGAAGAGTTTTAAGTCCATACTGCAAAATCCGGCCGCGACAACGCGACTTCATATTTTTGCCGAACATAACTGGCATGATTTTGAAGATTTTGGTCGTGCAGTTCGTGCATCTCGATTCAAATATATTCGCAACTTTTATCCGGATCTTCCCGGCACCCCACCGGCAGATGCGGTACGCAGTGAAACCTATGTTAAAATGCGTCAATTGAGAGACGGCAAGAAGCTAACCGAAGACCAGAAAAGTTGTTTTTTAGCACCGCGGGCTGAGGAAGAACTATATGATCTTGAGACTGATCCGCATGAGTTACATAATCTCGCCGGTCAGAAAGCGTTTCAGAAAGTGCAACAGGAATTGCGGTCAGCCCTCGATCAGTGGCAGGAAGAGACGCATGATCGGCTGCCTCGCACACGCAGGCCTGACGAATTCGATCGTGAAACCGGCCAGCAATTGCCAGCTTTTCGCAAAAAATGAATCTGGTGCTGTATTTATCATTTCAGGAAGAAATATGAAACGCAACCTGTCTTTCAAGAGTACCACTATCAGAGTGTTTTCGGGTGAAAGGTACAGAAAATGACAGCTCCCATTGATTCCAATGCGACTCTAAAACCAGATTCGGATAAACCGACATTCATGCAAAAGGCGGGGGTCTGCGTGATGTGTTTTACTGCGTTTCTGCTGCTGTACTTTGTGATGGCAGGACCGCTGGTCTGGATGGAAGGGAAGATGAAATTCGGGCCGTTTTCCAACTCGGTTAAGACCGTCTATGCTCCCTTGGCTCAGGTTGTCAAATCAGATATGAAACCTGCTTCCACTGTGGTTAAGTCTTACATCGGATTATTCAAAAAATAGGTCAGAACAGCTTTATGAATGACAGCGAACCGGAACAGCAGGCACTTCCTGAGTCCAGTGATTCCGAGATTTCACCGTTGCCAAAGCGGAAGCTCAGGTGGAAATGGGGCTTGGGAATTTTACTTCTGGGTATCGCTACGGTTATTTATCGGTGGTTTCAGTTAGCTCCAGATCGAACGTATCAGGTTTTCTCGGTCTATTTTGGTATTTGCTATATTCTGGTTGGTATGCTGTTCTGGTGGATGTTGATTTCCGGCGTTGCGTGGAAAACACGTTTCAAAGGTCTGATCGGGACAGTGCTGGTATTCGTGCTTTTCTTTTCGCTGTTCCGCGTGGAAGGCTTTGAAGGGGATATGCTCCCCCGCTTTCGATTTCGGTTTTTACCAACGCCTGAGCAGCGCGCAGAACAATATTTTGAAAAGATCAAAAACAGTTCGCCTGCAGAAAAAGCTAAGCTGACAGAACAGGCACTAGAGCTTTCTCCCGGTGACTGGCCCGCTTTTCGGGGGGCGGAACGGGATGGCATCGTTCGGGATCAAACCATTCGTACCGACTGGAATAAGCATCCACCGGAATTGCTCTGGAAACATCCGGTTGGTGCCGGCTGGAGCTCCTTTTGTGTGATTGGCAACCGCGCTTTTACCCAGGAGCAACGTGGCGAACAGGAGACCGTGGTCTGTTATGACGTGCAGACAGGTAATCAGATCTGGACTCATACGGACCCAGTCCGTTTTTCAGAAACACTGGGAGGCGTGGGACCGCGGGCAACACCCACGTTCGATGAGGGTTTGCTTTATACAATGGGGGGGATCGGGATTCTGAACTGCCTGAAAGCAGGTACGGGGGAACTGGTCTGGTCTTATGATCTGCTGAAAGAGGGTGATTTAAAAAATCTGGAATGGGGCATGTCCGGTTCACCTCTGATCTGGGAAAACCTGGTGATTGTCAATCAGGGAGTTCAGAAGAGTGACTCCAAGGCGGAGAATCAATCAGTGATTGCCTTCCACAAAGGAAGTGGTGAAAAGGCGTGGGCAAGTGGCACGCATAAATCGAGTTACAGTGCGCCTCAGTTTGCGATGCTGAATGGAACGCCGCAGGTGTTGATATTTCATTCCAAGGGGTTGGAAAGTTTTTCACCCCAAGATGGAACGTCGCTCTGGTTTTTCCCCTGGACGAATCAGCCGGGAGTCAATGCGGCACAACCAATTCTTCTTGATGATACATCCCTGTATCTGGGGTCTGGTTATGGCGCCGGCTCCACCCGACTCAAGGTCACTGTTTCTGATCAAGCGCCGGAAGCAAAAGTGACTCAGGACTGGGAGAGTCAAAGTCTGAAGCTCAAATTCAACTCTGCTGTGCAGCGGGATGGGTTTGTGTATGGCCTGGATGAAGGCATCTTGACCTGCCTGAATCTGGAGACGGGAAAACGGAGTTGGAAACGAGGCCGCTATGGATATGGCCAAATGTTGTTGGTTGGCTCCCATCTGCTGATTCTGGCGGAAGACGGACGCGTCGAACTGGTGAAAGCAGATCCTGAAAAATATGAGCAGGTTGCAGAATTTCAGGCTATTGCAGGCCAAACCTGGAATCATCCGGCTTTGGCACATGGGAAACTATTTGTTCGAAATAGTGAAGAGGCCGCCTGTTTTGATCTTTCACCTGCCTCGAAGTAATTGACTCCCAATTGCGACTACAGCCAAAGTTGTTCTTCTGCGAATGATTTCGATTCATTCTTTAGGGGGAGAGCGCCGAACGGATTCCTGCTCCGCGAGTTGACTCAGTTTTTTCATTTGCGAATTTAAGATTCGCTTCGTCAACCCACAGAATAAAAAGCCGATGATCCGATAAAACAGAGAAGTGAAGATCATTTCACAATGGTAATCTAATTGCGTTTTACGACCTTGCTCTGTTAATTCATAAGTCACATTAATCTGAAAAGCGGCACTACGCAGTTCGACTCCGATTAGAGTGGGTGGCTCGTATTCCGTGACCGTCCCCGTATACTGCTGTGTGTGCCCGCCTTCGCGGATGGTGTGGATGAATTCGGTCCCGACCGGGTTCTCAGTATTTTGGCCGTTGGGATATTCAATCGACTCCAGGCCTTCCATCCAGAGCTTCATTTTTTCGTCATCGTTGAGAAATCTGAAAACGACATCGATTGGCGCGATGATTTCCTGATGATAGGTAATTTCCAAGGCGGCCCACTCCTTAAATTCGCCACTGCTACTCCTGGCTGATCTGAATCAGGATTTTCAAAATCAGTGCGAGGGAATTGAGGTGGCTCTTTGCGAATTCGACTTCACCGAGGCTTGGCAGCCCTGATTCCGGCTTATTGTAACAGCTTCTGAAGCGTTTGAGATCAATAATCCTGGAGAATGGGGCTACCAAATTGGGATCGACGGGCGCGTCTGGATGTTCGGTCTGGTTGACGGATGTTTGGTTTAGGATAACCGGTGCCTAAAAAAAGCAGGGCTGATTCAGCCCTGCTGGAAAACGTGTGCCTGTGTGATGAGAACTTACTTCTCTTTCTTCTTAGTGTCTTCTTTCTTTGCCACTGGTTTTTCAGCGGGCTTCTTTTCTTCTTTTTTCTTTTCCGCTTTCTTTTCAGCGGGTTTCGGAGCTGGTTTTTTGTCTTTCTTGGTTTCTGGTTTCTTCTCGGCTGGTTTCTTCTCGGCGGGTTTCTTCTCAGCCGGTTTTGCAGGTTCAGGTTTTGCTGCTACTACCGGTTTGGGCTCTTCGGGGAGACCAATGATTTCCAGGCCAGTAATCTGTTTCTGTAAAGCCAGGCCCGCTGGTCGAGTGACCTTGGTTTGCCAGACATACAGGCGTTTTAGTTTTTTCAACGAGTTCAGCTGGGGCAGGCCAGCGTCGGTAATCTCGGTTCCGTAGAGATTCAAATATTCCAGGTTCGGGAGTGCCTGCAGCTGCTTGAGGCCGGCGTTGTTGACTTTGGTTTTTTCAAGATGCAAATGGGTCAGGCCTTTGAGGTGTTTCAGATGAGCCAGCCCTGATGAAGTCACTTCAGTCCCACGCAAATTAAGACTGGCAATTTTGGAAAGGCCAGACAGTGTTTTCAGGGTGTCGTCGGTGACTTTCTGGTCCGAAAGATGGAAGGCAATTTCCAGCCGGTCGTCGTTTTGTGCCAATTCCAAAACGGAACCACCGGCAGCACGAATTTTAGCTTTAGCCTGTTCAACAGCCGGGTCGGCTTTCTTCTCTTCTGCCGAAACCATGGGAATCAGTGAGAGTGAAATTACGGAAAATAGCGTTACGGAAAAAGTTCTCATTTTACCTATCCTTACTTTCGCTTGCGTTCTTCGGTATTGATGTCAAAGGTGAAGCTACATCATATATAATCTTGGATTTCTTGACTGCCCCAGATGGGGAGCATGCATTAAATCAGTACGGGCATTGGAGATAGATCCCAATTTATCAATTCAACTGATCTTGATGTATTTTATCAGGAGTGTACCGGTTTCGAATAGAGTCAGCTCAAAAAATGTCAGTTTTGGACTGGAATATTGATGGGGGCTGTTTTTCGCCTGTCTTGGGGGAAATGGTCTCGATTCAAATCGAGAAATCCATTAACCTTCCGCTTCGGAAGATTCTGCCGTTCGAATAGTAAAGTCTGAACTGGAAACAATTAATGTCATCAGTTTCAACTTCGTACCCCCGAGATACCATCATTCACGGGTTGGGTCGCGGAGTAATCAATTTAATTTGCCTCATGGGCGACCTGTTTCTCTTTGGCTGGGAAATGCTGGGCTGGATGGTCACGCGACTGCCTCCCCGGAGCAATCTCTGGTCGTGCATGTATCACATTGGGGTTCAAAGTATCCCTGTCATCCTGATTACTGGCGGCTTTATAGGCATGGTCCTGGCCGTGCAATCCTATGATCAGTTCAAATTGATGCATCTGGAAAATCAAATCGGTGCGGTGATTTCCATCTCGTTGGTGGAAGAACTGGGACCGGTTCTAGCGGCGATTATGTTAGCCGGTCGCGTGGGAACTTCGATGTCGGCCGAATTGGGAACAATGCGCGTCACCGAACAGATTGATGCCCTGCGCGCGTTGGGGGCAGACCCGATTCATTATCTGGTTGTGCCGCGGTTTCTGGCCTGTTGTTTATTGATCCCCCTGCTGACGATAATCGCCGATGCGGTTGGCATCCTGGGGGGGTGGTTTTTCAGTACCCAGATTTTAGGCGTCGATTCATTTTACTACTGGCATTATTCACAACAATTTGTGTACGCGTATGATGTGTTGGGGGGAATCTTCAAGAGCTTCTTCTTTGGCGCTGCAATTTCGTTGGTCTCCTGTCACCGGGGTTTTCATTGTGGTGCTGGTGCAGAAGGAGTTGGGAAAGCAGCGACGGAAGCATTTGTGTATTCTTTCATTATGATCATGATTCTCGATTTCATGCTGGGAGTGGGAATCGTCAACTTCTATCACTTCATGCAGACGGTCTATCCGGGTGTGGTTAGATAAAGCAGAGTCTCTGTACCGAATCAAAAGAAAAAATTGCTATGGATGAGCAGAAATCAAAAGACGGCTATGTACTTGAACTGCGAAATGTATCACGTCAGTTTGGAACACAGCAGGTGTTGCGCGATATTTCGTTTGGTGTCCATCGGGGAGAAACGCTCGTTGTGATTGGGGAAAGTGGTTGTGGAAAAAGCGTGACCATGAAGCTGATCATGAATTTATTGCTGCCCACACAAGGCGATGTTTTGTGGAGCGGACGTTCGGTTACAGACCGTAATCCACGTGAATTGCACCGGGATCGACTCCGGATTGGCTATCTGTTTCAGGGAGCAGCGCTATTTGACAGTCTCTCTGTCTACGAAAATGTTGCCTTCGGTTTGACACAGAATACGAAACTGAAAAAAGCAGAGATCGATCAGATTGTAGTCGAACGGTTAAGAGAGGTCGGGCTCTCTGAAACAATCAGTCAGAAGAAGCCGGCACAACTTTCCGGCGGTATGAAAAAGCGTGTAGGATTAGCGCGTGCTCTAGCGATGACTCCTGAAGTCATGCTCTATGATGAGCCAACAACGGGGCTGGACCCTGTGATGACGGATGTGATTAACGAGCTGATTCTGCAGACACGGGCCAGTCGCCCGGTCACCAGTATTGTCGTGACGCATGATATGAGTACCGTCAAAAAAGTTGCGGATCGGATTATTATGTTGTATCCACTGGCGCGTCTTAACCCCGGAGATGAGCAAATTGTCTTCGAAGGAACCTCAGAAGAAGCGTTTCAGTCTGATTCGCCACGAGTCCATCAGTTTGTGTATGGCGAAGCCGGAGACCGGATTCGGGAAATGGCGGAGACTGCCTGATCGGTAGCCGATCAGAAATCGTATTCATCAACAATTTTAAAACGTATCAGAGGATTTGATCTCAAGGATGAGATCGAGATTGAGGCAATTATGACGGATCGCCAAATACAATTTCGTGTAGGACTGTTTGTGATTTCCGCGTTGATTACGGGAGCCGCGATGATTTTCCAGTTCGGTCAACTGGAAACCTTATGGAAGAAAAAATACACGGTTGCGATGCGATTTGAATCCATTTCAGGCGTGCATCGTGGGACCCCCGTTGTGCGGCACGGGATTCGGATTGGTGAGGTGGTTAAGATTATCACCAGTGATACGAAACCGGGTGTGATGTTGCTGGTTGCTATCAGTGAAACTCAACATCTGCGAAAAGATGCGAGTCCGCAAATTGTGAGTTCGATCATGGGTGATTCGAAAATTGTGATCACTCCCGGAACCAGTTCTGACTTTGTCAAGCCAGGCGACCGGCTGATCGGGCAGGCTTCCAGTGACCCGATGGAAGTCGTTTTCCGGATGGAGAAACAGGTTTCCAAAACGTTGGAAGCCTTTACTTCGACCAGCAAAGAGTGGGAGAAACTGGCCGGAAATATGAACCGACTGATGGAGACCAAAGAGGGGAATCTGGATGTCGTAATCGAACGTGCGGCAACTTCCTTAGAGGAGTTTTCGCTGGCGATGCGAAAAATGAACCTGATGATGGGGAGTGTGAACGAACTGGTTGCCGATCCCAAGCAACAGGAAAATCTGAAACGCACGATGGCTGCAATGCCTGCGATGATCGAAAGTACGCACCGCACGATTGCTTCGGTGGAAGTAGCAGTACAAAAGGCAGGAGAAAACCTGGATAATCTTTCACAAGTCACTGATCCTTTGGCCAAACATAGTCAGTCGATGATTATCAAACTGGATCGAAGTTTATCCCGCCTGGACTCGATTATGGCGGAGATGAGTTCGTTTAGCCGTGCGTTGAATGCGGGGGATGGCTCCCTCAAAAAATTCATGTCTGATCCAGAGTTGTACCGCAATATGAACCGGTCGGCCAGTTCGTTGACGGTTCTATTGAATAACCTGGAGCCGATCGCGCGTGACGTGCGCATCTTCAGCGATAAAATTGCCCGTCACCCGGAAATACTGGGAGTGAGTGGCGCTATGAAAGGGAGTTCGGGACTCAAACAACCAACCGAACAGCCGTCGCAGATCAAACAGTCCGGCTTTTCGTTTCCCGGCAGAGCACGCTAAAACGAAGCTGCTGAATTTTGCTTGATGGTCCAGCCCTTATCGTCTCCTTGATTGTTGAGACTAAAGCGCAGGGGCGTATTCTTCCTGTGCCCTGTCAGATCTTCAGGTCCAATCCGTTGGTTGGTATCAAATAGAATAAATCCGCGCTGCGCTGTTGTGGATGGTTCAAAATATGTGGCCCTTTGTGAACATGGCATTTCACTCGATTTTACAGATGGTTATGCGTGAAGAGGCCCGTTTTGGGGAGTAGAGGCCAGTGAACAGCGAAATAAGAATTTGCTATTTAGAGATCTTAATGCAACGTTCATTAAAACTTAATAAATGGCTGTATTATCCCCAAATAGATCCAGACGTTGATTTGTTTCAATGAGTGAAACTGGATGTTGAATTCCCAGCATAAGGCAGAGCAAATCGTGCGTACCTCATCTTCGCGACGTCATTTTTTAAAGACCGCTATTACCGCCCCTGCGGTGGGAACTGTCTTTTCTCGTTTTCTGACGACAGCGTCTGCTCATGGGATTACGAAAGACCATGCTGAACTTCGCCCCGCGGCGGATGAGACAACGGGATTGCCATTACTGCGGTTACCAGAAGGTTTTCGGTATCAGTCGTTCGGTTGGGTCGGAGATCAAATGTCGGATGGAGTGATCACTCCCGAAGGCCATGATGGCATGGCGGTGATTTCCCAGAAAGAGGATGTGATTACTCTCTGTCGGAATCATGAAATTCGCGGTTCCCAAAGTTTCGGTCCGGAAGCCATTACATTTGACCGGAAAGCGGGCGGCGGTTGCGCGAATCTTCAGTTTGATATCAAAGCGGGGAAATGGTTGAAAAGCTGGACCAGTTTATCGGGGACCGTACAAAACTGTGCCGGCGGACCGACTCCCTGGGGAACCTGGTTGTCTTGTGAAGAGACAGTAATTGGACCGAAAGAAAGTTTTCGAGATATTCAATATCAGCATGAAAAACATCATGGCTGGGTCTTCGAAGTACCGGCAGAAGGGACGGCTTCATTAGAGCCGCTGGAAGCATTAGGACGGTTTGTGCATGAAGCGCTCGCCATCGATCCGCGTGATGGCATCATTTACGAAACGGAAGACCGGGATACAGCGGGCTTCTACCGCTTCCTGCCGAATGAGCGTGAGGTGCTTACAAAGGGGGGAGGCTTACAGATGTTGAAGGTCAAAGGTCAACGGGATTTGCGAACCGGCGCAATACGTGGCGTTCGTTATGAAGCGGAATGGGTCGACATTGAAGATCCGGTCCGTCGGAATACGCCAGGCAAGGAAGACGGACTCGGCGTTTATTCGCAGGGGAAAGAGAAGGGGGCTACCACCTTTGGTCGCCTGGAAGGATGTTGGTATGGTGACGGTCTGGTTTATTTTAACTGCACCAATGGCGGAGAAGCCGGCCTGGGTCAGGTCTGGTCATTCTCACCCAAAGATCAGACACTGCAACTTGTGTTTCAGTCTCCCAGCCATGAGATTCTGGACAGTCCGGACAATTTAACAGTGAGTCCGCGAGGTGGATTGATTCTGTGTGAAGATGCGGATCTGAAACCGCTGCGTTTGCATGCACTGAGTCGTAAGGGAGTCTTGAAAACCGTAGCGATTAACAACATCCAACTGAAAAAAGGACAGTATGACAGTCTGGAGGGTGATTTCAGCGGTGGTGAATGGGCGGGCGCTTGTTTCAGCCCGGATGGTCAATGGCTGTTTGTCAATATTCAGCATCCCGGTGTGACCTTTGCGATCACAGGTCCTTGGGATGAACTGGGGGTTTAGCGGAAGGCCCTTTCTAAGTCATTGAGACGATTTCAAGCCTCTTGTTCTGTGGTAGAGCAACGAGGCTTATTTCATGAACAAGTACACCAAAGGAAGGTGTGTCTCGGCTGAGAGCCGTTTGTCCTAAGGTAATAGGAGTTTTCCGCATTTCCGAAGATGCGGGCTTTAAAGCACTTGTGTTGAACTGTAAACTGAAAGAGTGTCTGACGGGTCTGCAGTATTTTCGAGACTCACTTTTCTGATTTTACAAACAAAACTTGCCTGTCTGCTTTAAAGTCTAATATTCAAATAATGTCGCTCAAGAATTATATCAAGAATGATTTGGAAGTTCGTTTGCGGAACGGTCAGGAGCTACCTGCGCAGCTGACATTGGATTCATTGGCAGAGCATTATGAAGTCAGTTTTTCACCCGTAAGAATTGCGCTGGCCGAACTGGTTGCAGAAGGACTACTGCAAAAAGGATCCAATCGCAGGTTGGTCATAAACCCGGAGCAGATCAAACCGTTGAAACGCGGGAAAAAGTCGGTCTTGCCAGAACCTCCTGCCGACATGTTTGAAGTGATCACGAATGACTTTGTGAAACTGAGTTTGCAAGGAGAGCCGGTCGATATTCGTGAGGAAGTGACCGCTCAGAAATATAAAATCAGTCGATCATCACTGCGGATTATTTTGAACCGTTTAGCGGGGACCGGGATACTGGATCACATTCCCCGCCGAGGCTGGAGACTGAGGCCATTTCGCCAGGAAGATATGCAGTCGTTTCTGGAAGTGCGTGAACTGCTTGAATTGAAGGCGCTGGAACTGGCAAAGCCGCATCTGGTCAAAGAAGATCTACAGAGAATTCTTGATGGAAATGTGATTCCAAAGAAGAAGACTGAGAGTGTGGTGATCGATAATTCATTGCATGAATATATCATCGAAAAAGCCGGGAATTATTACATTCAGGACTTTTTTCAGCGGCAGGGCAGATATTATGACATTCTGTTTGACTGGGAAGACCAGGATCGGGAAACCGCAATTGAAACGGTGCGTCAGCATCAATCCATTCTCAAAGCGTTGATCAAAAAAGATTGGCGATCTGCTCGCAAAGCCCTCTCTTATCATATCCGCGATAACCATCCGATATTGAGCAAAATCGCTAAGTAAATTCAATTGGCAAGAATCATGATCTGGCATGGTTTCTTAACTCCGTTTGAACATGACCGCTCTAGATGCTGGTGATTGTTTTCTAAGCTAGACCAATCATTCAGCAAGAGATCAATCTGGAGAGCCGGATGAGCAAACATTCTACTGCATGAAACCTTTACTGCGGCGTGCTGGTCTGGCTGGGAATATTTCTTCGAGATCGCCGTCTCTGGCAACTCATCCCATTTCGGAAACTGAAACAAGAGTAAGTGTTGTGGCGTTGCACATGGAGGAACTTGATTGGCTTCTCTGAAGTACAGCAATGATCTATTCTGAGACAGCCCCGCCAATTCAAACAAACTGTAGGCAAACTGCTTTTCGATTGAATGTACGAACTCTTCAAGTGATTTTTTCTCTCTTGAGTTGACAAAGCTTGCTTTCAGTTTATGATGATGATTGTTGAGACTGAATCTCAACTTGTTTACTGTTCTTAAAAAAGCTGCAAGCCAATCCGCATTCCTGCGATAGCCAGCCTCACGCTTGAGCCACATCTGATTGAACGATGTGGTTTTATAATTTGGTTATCTATCAGGAGTTGCGCCATGCTTACGTCAACTTCCCGTCTCCGACGGGGTTTTACGCTCATCGAATTATTGGTTGTAATCGCGATTATTGCGATCCTGGTTGCATTACTGCTGCCGGCAGTTCAACAGGCCCGCGAAGCAGCCCGCCGAACCCAATGCAAAAATAATATGAAGCAGCTCGGTTTGGCCGTGCATAATTACCACGATGTTTACCGGTGTGTCCCCACAATTGGTGTCGCTGAACGCAGTGCATTTGTGGCATTGCTACCGTATCTGGACCAGGGGAATTTACAGAATTCGTATGATTTTGACCTCCCCTGGCATAATGCTGCGAATCTGAGCAAATCAATGCAAGTGCCCACCGTACTTCAATGCCCGTCTACTCCTGGTGCGGGTGAGCAAGCAGTTTCCGGCGCTGCGACCTCTGACTATTCCTATCTCTACTCACCCTTTAATGATGTTGATCTCTACAATGCGCCTGGAAAGTCTTTCTTTCATTGGGGGGCAAAGATTTCGTTTCGTGATGTGACGGATGGCTTGACGAACACACTGATGTTTCACGAGTCTGCCGGTCGAGCACACTGGTACGTGGGGAATGAACGGGAACCGGGCGGCGCAGCCTCTCCCCAGATGTATGTTCTCTATGGTGATACCTGGGGGGCAGAACGTGAAGCCTGGACCTCACATGTTCTGGGGACCTATTTAGCACCCAGTCTGGTGACACCTGCTGCGACCTCTGGCGGCGAACCTACCGTAACGCTGTTTGGCGGATCGGAAATAATGAACGTCACCAATTTCTACAGTGCTCCCTATTCTTTTCATACCGGCGGTATACACGTTGCGCTGGGAGATGGCTCTGTTCGCTTCCTGTCGGAGAACATGAGCGTGGATACCATCTGGGCAATGTCCAGCTGTGGTGGCGGCGAAGTCCTAGGTGAATTCTGAACCGGGTTGGTTGAGATTTTACCTGCATTGTTTGTTACCAAATCTTCTTCTGCCTTCGCCCTTGCGCACTCAAGCGGCAGCGTCTACACATAGGAAAGTGGTATAGGAATATGAGATTATTATGGATCTTTTTCGCGGGTCTGTTGATAGCCGGGTGCTCCGGCGAAGACTGGCAAGCGAAAACGATGAAGACAACCGGTTATGTGACTGTGAATAATCAGATCCCAGCCGGTGCAATTATCCGACTGCATCCGGTGAATAAAAATGTCGACAAACGCGCTTCGCGACCGTCGGGCATTGTTGCGGACGATGGAAGATATACCCTCACGACCTATGAATATGGTGATGGCGCACCGCCGGGTGACTACGTTTTTACAATTTACTGGCCACAAAAACCAGAATTAGGAGGACTTTCACCAGACCGGCTGGGAAATGTCTATGCAACTCCCAAGACCTCAAAAAAGACAGTAACGATTACGGAGCAGGGGACTCCGATTCAACCGATCAATATCGAGGATGCCAAAATTATTGAGCCCGGTGAACAACAGAAGGGTGGAAAAGGCACGAATCGACTCCCCATTGGACCGGGCATGAAAAAAAGATGATGCGGATTAGTTGAATACGTGCAGGTCAACAGAAGTGCAACTGTTTGGGGCGCGAATGACTTCGAACAGTGCTTCTATTCCAGGAAAGTAGATCCCCGTGAAACAAACCACGAACAGTACAACGGTTGATGCGATCGACGTTGAGGAATCAGATGACACTGAAGCTGGTGTTTCTTCGGCGTCTGCACGAGAGCCCCAGATCAGTCTGTTTCGAACGGTTTGGCGGTGGCACTTTTATGCTGGGATTATCACGGCACCATTTTTGATGACCTTAGCGATCACGGGGATCATTTACATCTTTTCACCCGAGATTGGCCGACTACTGCGAAGCGATCTGGCGTTCGTGGAACCACAATCGCAGCGACTGACGCCGTCGGAGTTGATCCATGCTGCTCAAACGCACGCCGATGGTTGGGAAGTAACGGGACTGGTTGCCCCTCCCGAATTAGATCGCTCTGTGACTGTCTCTGTTGTGAATGAGGATGCCGGAACCAAAAAAGAGCTCTATCTCAATCCATATGACGCGACCGTATTGGGGGAACTTGATCCCCAGGCAGATCCGGTGCGTGGTTTCTTCAAAGTGGTATTGGATATTCACCGTCATTTGTTTATCGGAACGACTGGTCGCGTGATTATAGAACTGGTTACATCCTGGGGGCTGGTGTTACTGTGCACGGGAATCTTTTTATGGTGGCCTCGTCGCCGGGAAAAAGTGCGTGGAGTCTGGATTCCACGACTCAAGGCAAAACCCTATGTGATCCTCAGGGATGTGCACGCTCTGGCGGGAATCTATTTATTGCCAGTATTGCTGCTGATTGTCAGTACCGGACTATTCTACACCGTTGTCTGGGGGAAAGGCGTCTTTGTCGTTTCAACTGTCGCGAATAGCGGTATTGCTGGTCTGTCAGAATTCGCTGAGGGAAAAGGCAAAACAGAGAAGGACGAACAGGAAAAAGTGCTACCAGCGTCAGAGCAGATTAACGCTGCCTGGTTTGTTGCCGCAAATGAGTATCCGGATCGATCTTTGGAACTCGTGATGAAGAATTCATCGGAATCTGGGATCAATATTAGAGCCATGAATGCGCACTCGACAGGAACCTATGGTTCCTATAAATACGATAATGTCATCATCGATCCGCAGTCAAAAACCATGACCAGCGTCGAACGTCTGTCTGATCACCCCGGCTACTGGTTACACGGCTGGACGTACCCGCTCCATGTTGGCAGTTTCTGGGGCCCTACTACCAAGGTTATCTGGTTGGTCGCCTGTCTGGTTCTGGCGGGGATGCCTGTGACAGGATTATGGATGTGGTGGAAACGCCGACCTCAAGGACAATCTGGTTTTCCACGCCGACGTGAGCATGGACTGCCCTGGTGGTTGACCGCACTCATTGTACTATGTTGTTTGTTCTTTCCCCTGGCAGGTGTCAGTGTGCTACTGGTTCTGTTAATTGACTTTCTCAGGAACCGTGGATTCAAGAAGAAATCAGGCTCTGTCTGACGGGAAGTAGATCTAAGCTAAAAACCGTTTGGTATTTCAAGAAAAGGGACAATCATTCAATCAGTCATCTGTCAGTGTCGAAAGATCTTTAAAGGGTTTTTTGAAGGCCTTGTCTGCGGTGTAGCGGTGTGAGGTCATCCAGGAGAATTCCCGTTTTTTTAAATTGGCAGGATCGGGTTCGGGCAAGACTTCGCCGTCGGCTTCGACATAGGCTGTTCGAATCACGCGAGCCGGATTAGAGGCTTTCGGGACTAATTCGTAATCGGTCCCTTTGGTCAACAGCAGCCAGCTGTTTTCGCGAAAGCCCGATTGCATCCGTTTCCGGGCGGCGGCGGCCAAACCTGTTTTCTGCGAATCGGAAAGTTCTTGTGAGGTCTGGATCTTCTTAACGAGTTTCTGTGTTTCGGATAGATCAAAGCTGACCCAGCCATAGGGGGGTAAAAAAGCTTCCATTTTGCAGTGGGAAGGAGAATTTTTCGGAAACAGTGCCAGGCCGTATGTGACACGCGTCGGATAGCCGAGTGCGCGTCCCATGGTGGCACACAGTCCGTGATAATCGCTGCAATGTCCTCGTCGTTGTACGAATGCATGATTGGCATCTGCTCTTAGCGAGGCATTGATGTGATCGTAAGCCAGGTTCTGGTCGATCCAGTTCATCGCACTTACCAGAGGCATGCTGGCGTTATTGGAACCAGAAGCGATTTGTTGTATGACTTGCTGAAACTTTTGTTCTTGATTCAGTGATTGAGGTTGAAGATAAGACGTAAATGTATCAGGCCACTTTTTAACTGTTTCAACTGATTTTGGATTCAGCTGCCAGTCTAAATTCCAGACTTTGGCTTTGAATCGGTGTGTAATGATCTGAGCACCATGGGGATTGTGAAATTCAAAATAGGCAAATCGATTTCCATAAACGGGTTCGTTATTGATCTGTGGTTTCACGTCGTTGGGAAATGTGCTGAACTGGCTGTCTTGAATCTGCTGCGCAAAATCGGTTTGCGGGACCGGGACCCATACTTTCAAGACTTTGCAGTGGTAGGGAGGTGTCACCACGATCGAGAATTCCACACTGTGATTAACGGGTTCCTTCTTTTCGGCATGGTAGGGGGTATCAGGAGTCAAGGTCTGGCCTGATTGATCTTGAGCAGAGCAGTTTGAGATTGGCTTGAATATCATTGCCAGAGCCATCACCAGCGCCACTGTGAGAAAAAATCGATCAAGCATGAGAGGGCTTTCTGATTCAGTCATAACATTGTTTCAAACAAAGGCATGATCACACGCATCGAGTGGGTTGTATTATCAGATTCGTACGAATGACAGAATGATTGTAGTCGCATCGCCAGGAGTTGGCAACTTGAAGTGGAAGAACTTGGTCAGCATTAATGAATAACAGCGCGACACGAGATCTCGCGAAGCGCTGTATTGAACGGAATTGGGGCGATAGGATTTGAACCTGCGACCGCTACACTCTAGTGTAGGGCGTTGTACCAGATCAGCATATATTCCATTTTCTAAACAGGTTGAATGTCAATTTATCGGGCGGATTTCCAGCTGACAAGATCGCGCATGCCCGTTTCAGTTGTCGGTTCTCAGCGATTGATCATTTTCATTGCGGCCTCAGGGTATCGATCCCCTTTCACTTTGATCTGAGCAGCGGCATTCTCGATTTCAGAGAGATCGGATTCAGAGAGCTTGATCTCAGATGCTGCGATGTTCTCCTCGAGACGATGTGATTTGGTCGTCCCCGGAATGGGAACAATCCAGGACTTTTGGGCCAGCAGCCAGCCTAACGCGATTTGTGCTGTCGTTGCGTTGTTACGCTTCGCGATCCGATCAAGAAGCTCAATCAGTTCCAAGTTTGCTTTCCGATTTTCCGGCGAGAATCGCGGGACTTTGTTGCGAAAGTCGCTACTGTCGAACGTAGTGGATTCGTCGATCTTACCGGTCAAAAAACCTTTCCCGAGGGGGCTGAAGGGGACAAAGCCGATCCCCAGTTCTTCGAGTATTGGGAAAATTGCTTCTTCCGGTTCTCTCCACCACAGTGAATATTCACTTTGTAGTGCGGTCACAGGTTGCACTGTATGGGCGCGGCGGATGACTTCTACGCCCGCTTCGGACAAACCAAAATGTTGAACCTTGCCTGCCTGAATCAGTTCTTTAACCGTTCCAGCGACATCTTCGATAGGCACGTTGGGGTCAACTCGATGTTGATAGAGCAGATCAATGTGGTCGGTCTGTAGCCGCTTCAGAGACGCTTCAACAACTTCCCGGATGTGCTCCGGGCGGCTGTCGAGACCTGTCTGATTACCCTGCTCATCAATTGCGAATCCAAATTTGGTGGCAATGACTACCTTGTCACGGACGGGTGCCAACGCTTTGCCAACCAGTTCTTCGTTCGTGTACGCTCCATAGACCTCGGCCGTATCAAAAAAATTAATGCCCAGATCGACAGCCGTTCTGATCAAAGCAATTCCTGCTTGCTCTTCAACAGGCTTACCGTACCCGAAGCTCAGGCCCATGCAGCCGAGTCCCAGTGCGGATACTTCCAGATTACTGTTTCCCAGTTTCCGTTTCTGCATTGCTATTTCCTGTTTGATTGTTGTGGAGAGTTTGTTCGTTGAGTAGCTTGCGTGGCAGTTCAGCTAAGACTGTAAACGAAAATTTAGTAAACCGACTGAGAGAGTGCTTGTGCGTATTTGTAAGTTTACCGAAACCGCTACGGTTGAGTAGGGGGGAAAAGAAAAAGCTTAAATCCCGTCAACAGTTGTCTTCACAACGTTTAAAGAGATTTAAGCTTTTTGAAAGAAGTCGGGACGACAGGATTTGAACCTGCGACCTCTACACCCCCAGTGTAGCGCGCTACCAGGCTGCGCCACGTCCCGATTTGGTTAACGATCCTGATGTACTGGCTCAGAGATCGATAACTTACTATTTATTCGCACTTTATCGCACGCCCGCGGAAGAAATTCAAGATAACCGAGTCACTTACCCGCTTTTGTCTTCAAAATAATCGGTGAAACACCATAAAACTGCTTCTTTCAAGGCCTCAGTGATAGTGAGAAACATTTCAGGGGGATCAGGTTCGCAGGTTTCTGTTTATTGATCCTGTTTTAGTGTAAGTGCGTAAGTCGTTATTACATAAGTGTTTGCTGTGTTGTTCGAGGCGCCGTCATAATGAAACTTCTCTTGGCAGAAATTGGGAAGTTAAGTAGAATCCCCGCTCCGGAATCAGGCTTTAGAGCCTGCGCTCTCACTTTTTTAGTCGTTGTCAATTTCATTCAAACCGTCCATGTCCGATTCTGTTCCACCTGTAAATTCAAATTCAACCCTCTCCGTTTCTGTGAAACGTTGGCTGATTGTTGCGCTATTGGTGTTGGTCTCAGGCAGTCAAATCGGCTGTGTGCATCGGAGAATGACCATACGTTCGGTCCCGACGGGGGCGCTGGTCAAGGTCGATGGAGACGAAATCGGGTATACGCCGGCATCGGTTGATTTCACTTATTATGGTACTCGTGAAATCACACTCACCAAAGATGGCTATGAAACGCAGACTGTGATGCAAAAAGTGAAGACGCCCTGGTATCAGACATTTCCGCTGGATGCCGTCTCTGATAATCTCTTGCCGTTCGAGGTCACGAATCGGCACGAGTTTACCTACCAGTTACAACCGAAGGTGGTTGTGCCGACCGAAGAGTTGCTGAATCGTGGCAATCTGCTGCGTAGCGAAACTCAAATCGGTCAGTAGCCGGTAGCCGGTAGCCGGTAGCTGGTGTTTTAGTTTTTCTTTTGTGATGTTCGTTGGATCACAAATTCCAAAATGGAAACACTGTCTTCATACGACGTCGCGTGACCTTGTTGGGGACGGTCGATCAGCAGCACGTTATCGTTGAGCTGTTTGAGAACCTTGCTCAAGCGTCGAGCGCTGTCAGGGGGAACCAGTTGATCCTGACCGCCGACCGAAATACTAAGAGGCATGGTTAATTTTTCCGGCCAATACTCGGCACTCCGTTTTTTATATTCGTGGGGAATTTCCTGTTTCGTCCCGCCGAAGGATGTCTGGATAGCTGTTTGAAATTTGTCGTATTCCAGATGATTGGCCGTGGGATTCATCGCGGCGACCCCAGCGATCAATTCGGGATGAAGCGCTGCAAAGGTCAGGCTCGAAGATCCCCCCATGGATCCCCCACACAAAAACACGTGCTTGATTTTATAGTTCGATTTTAGGTCGTTGATGATTTGAATCAGATCCGCTTCGGCTTTGGGACCCATCCATGAGGTCCGTGCACGGTAGTCGGGAGAAATATAGATCATGTGATATTTCTGAGCGATATCGCGTGCTGCCTGGCACTCGCCTCGCTTGTCTTTGATGAACTGCCAGCGATCAGAGCCATGGCCGTGCAGTGCGATTAATACCGAATGTGGTTCCTGATTCGAAAATGCTTCGGGTAGAATCATGACATAACGTTGCCTGGTTTGATCGCAGTTTGCGATGAATTCGAAATCTTGGGGAGCCGACTGTTCCAACACCGGATCGGCAGCGAAGACCGACATCGCAATTGCCGTTTTCAAAACAAAGATGGTAAGAATCATTCGACATGAGTTCATAATAAAATCATTCATCTATAAAGATTGGCTTGAAAGTCTGTTACCAGAAGTAACCAAAGATAATCCAGAAGGAAATTGCGATTAGTAAAATCGCGTACCAGTTAGGGTTTAGATATTGTGGAACTGGTTTTGAAAACGGAGAGAGTTTGATCTCGAGTAATTCCTGACGACTCTCGGAGAGCCAGTCGTGCTTCGGTGAAACTTCAGGCTGTTTCTGTTTCAGGGGCGCTTCTTTTTTCAGCCAGCCCCATTTCGTCGCTGCTGCAAACATGGCGATGGTCGTTACGATCATGGAGCAGGGGAAGGCGTACCATTTTTCGGTAAGCACTGGGCTGAGCCATTCAAGGTCAACGAGTTCGCGATCGATGAACCCCAGTAGTCCGAACAGAGAGCCAGCGAGCAGTCCGACAAGGCCGCTTTCGCGCGGGACCCGAGTCAGCACGCCTAACAGATAAATCGTAAATAAGGGGGTGACAAAAATGGGAATCAGGGTGCGGAAGGCTTGGATCATATTGTCATAACGGACAATGAACGGGATATAGAGGAAACCCATCAACAGGATGCCGATGGTGGCCCAACGCGTGACTTTCAAGTAGTGCTTTTCAGTCTGGTCCGTACAAATCCAGCGTGCGTAAATGTCGCGGGTAAACAGAGCCGATAAAGCGGAGCCGATTGAATCGAAGGTACTGATGGCGGCGGACAGAATTCCGGCGACAACCAGGCCTTTGAAGCCGGGGGCCAAAAACTGATTCGCAAAATAGGGAAACAGCTGGTCGGCTGTGGAATGGTCAGTAAACTCGGGAACGATGACACGCCCCATGACGCCCATCAACGTGGTGCCGATCATGATGGGCATAATCAGCAGGCAGCCAAACAGCGTTGCCATTTTCATATCCCATAGCGAACGTGCCCCCATCAGTCGCATGGTTTGAGTATGATTCACGGTGTAATATCCCAGGCCTACAATGGTCCAGCCGATGACAATCAGATAGGGAGACGTTGATTGACTGTCTTGAAATTGGCCGATGTGTAGCCAGTTGATCAAGGGCTGTCCATTCGCGTCGGTCGACTCGGATAGTTTTTGAACGGTGGCAGACCAGCCTCCGCTGGCAGACCAGACGGCGCAGAATATGGTAATGCCTCCGGCCATCATGATCAGGCTCTGTAATGCATCGGTCCAGACCACCGAGGTCAGGCCGCCCCAGGTTGTGTAGGCAGCAGTGAAAATGACCAGCAAGACAATCAAAGCCCAGCATTGGACTGGTGAAAATTCGAGAATTCCCTGTAACATCAGATAGATCGACCAGATCATCAGCCCCAGCATACTGGTCCGGTATTGAATCTGAATCAGCGCACTGATTGTTCGAATGGATTTTCCGTACCGGGTTTCCAAGTATTCCGCGTTGGTATAAAAACCGCCGCGATATAAGACCGGCACAACGATAAACGAAGCCAGGATGGCCCCGCAGACACTGGCGAGTGTAAAGGCCGTGATGATGTGCATGCCGTGGTTATAAGCATATCCCGTCAACGAGACGGCATCAGCATTGTCGACACTGGTCGCGAAAATCGAGAGACCTAAACCCCACCAGGGGAGAGACCGTCCTCCCAGGAACCAGTCACTGCTGGATTTGGTACCACGAGCCAGATAAAAGCCAAACGCGATGACCGACCCATTCAGAACGAAAACGATTAACCAGTCCAACCAACTCATGTGGGGTATCCCTGTTGTTGAGAAACACGCGGTTATTCAAATGTTTTCAGAACTGCCTGATCTACATCATGCGCCAGACAGAACAGAATATCTCCCTGACTGGTCAGAGTAGGGCCGCGATGGGCAATGGCGATACCGTCGGAATTGGCGTGAATGATCGTTGGTTCGCGATCGGGACGTTCGAGGAAGTAGAGTGCTCCCAATGGTTGCCCCTCAGAAACGTCAGCTCCGACATCCACAAAACTTTCGAAGAGACCGGACTCTGGGGAGAAAATATAATCTTCCGCATCCAGTGCCTGGATCCAGCGAGTCGGAGGCAGCTCTAAATCAGAGCGACTTTTTTCTTCGCCTTGCAGCACTTTCAGGTGGATCAATACATTCTGCAGCCCCTCCTGAGAGAGCCGATGGACGGCAGCGTTTGTGACTTCGCCACCTCCCATTTCGGTGGTGACGACCGTTTTTCCCAATCTTTCCGCTTCGACAGGCAGGAGTCCTTTGCCGGCGATATCGGCATAGAGAAATGCGAAATCGGTATTATAAGCCTGAGTTGCTTGCGCCATTCGGCGGCGTTGTTCTCGATCTTCGACCAGATGCATATGGGCACATGGATAAAAATAGACGCCGCGACCGCCGGTATGCAAGTCGATGACAACGTCGACCCGTGGAAAGAGTTCGTGTGTCAGGTAATGCGCCATGATGTCAGTCACTGTGCCGTCTGCATTACCGGGGGCGCAGCGGTTCAAATTCTTACCATCCAGGGGAGAAAGCCGGGTGGCTGCTTTGGCTGCAGGAATGTTAATCGCAGGGATGAAAATAATGCGTCCTGAAATCTCTTCCAGATTGAGAGTTTTCATCAATTTCATAATGGCAATCTGGCCTGGATATTCATCGCCATGATTCCCCGCCATCAGGAGCACAGTAGGGCCTTCGCCGTGCGCCATTGTGGAAATGGGAATCTGCAGTTGTGCCCAGCCACTGAGGTTATAAGAGAAAGGGATATTCAGCGTGCCCCACTGAATTCCGGGTTTGTCGAAATCAATCTTCGTTTGAATGGGAGTTTGAGTCATCGGGCTGATTCTTTTGATTAAGGGGGGGGGAAATCATGTGTTGGATTTATTTCGATTCTGAGACGACGTGCGCTGCGATGAATTCTTCATTCAGCGTAATTCCGAGTCCTGGTCGATTGGGGACTTGAATCACGCCATTTTCCGCCTGTACTTTTTCGTAGGTCAATTCGTGTCTCAGTGGTTCGTCTTCGACACAGTCTTCGAAGATGAATGCGTCTTTGCAGGTCGCCAGCCAGTGCAGGCTGGCTGCGACGGTGATCGGGCTGGTGTAACAGTGATTACAGGGCCGCGCGCCAATTTCTGCGACTCGTTGTTTCAGGTAAGAGGCTTCTGTGAAACCGTTGCGGGCCAGGTCAATTTGATAAACGTCGAGGGCGCGTTGATCGAAATAAGGACGGAATGATTCGCGGCCACATTCTTCTTCTCCCGCGGCAATCGGAACGGGCGAACGATCTTTGAGCCAGGCGTAGCCGGCGACATCGTGCGGGAACAGCGGTTCTTCGAGCCAGCCGATGTTGTAATCGGAAAATGCATGTGCGCGCTGCAACGCGGTTCTGGCATCCCAGACACAGCCTGCATCAATTAATAACGTGCCATCTCCCATTCCTTCTCGGGCGCCGGCAACGAGTTCCAGATCGAGCTTTTCTGACTGGCCCATCGGTTCCCAACCAAATTTGACGGCCGTGTAGCCGTTTTCAATCCAGCGCTGGGCGATGTCACAGGTTTCCTGACCATCTTTGCCAAACAGAATCGACGCATAGGCCTGGAATTCCGTGTGATGCTGACCTCCTAATAGACGATGGATCGGCTCGCCGAAATGTTTGCCTTTCAAATCCCAGAGCGCCATATCGATGGCAGCCATCGCGGTAATGGTGACGCCGGTTCTGCCAAAGTACATGGTGTGCCGATACATCTTCTGCCAGAGTCGTTCCGTTTCCAGTGGGTTTTCACCGATGAGGAGTTCTCTTAAACCACAGGCGACATTGTGACTATAGGGCGCGTCGATGATTGCTTTGACGACTTCCGGTGAAGAGTCGGCTTCACCGATTCCTTCCAGACCATTGTCAGTTTTAATACGGACCAGAACGGAATCCTGGCAACTGGCTGTTTTATTTGTAACGGATCCTGATCTCAAAATTTGACAAACGATTTGTTCGATTTTCATGAATCTAAAGCGCCTTGAATGAAATGTGTGATTTAAAATAGAGATTGGTTACGCAAGGATTTCTTTCACGACGTGGCCATGCACATCGGTCAAGCGGAAATCGCGGCCTGCGTAGCGGTAAGTGAGTTTTTCGTGATCAATGCCCAGTAAATGCAGCATTGTGGCATGGAGGTCATGCACGTGGACTTTGTTTTCAGAGGCCGCAAAACCGGTTTCATCGGTTGCGCCATGGACGTGTCCGCCTTTGACTCCTCCGCCCGCCATCCACATGCTGAAGCCATAGTGGTTGTGGTCGCGGCCGTTCATGGCGGGAAGTTCTGCGACGGGGGTTCTGCCAAATTCGCCGCCCCAGAGAAGCAAAGTGGAATCGAGCATGCCTCGTTGCTTTAAATCGGTCAGAAAAGCGGCAATGGGTTGATCCCATTGACCACAAAGCTGCCTGAGACCTTTTTCAATATTACTATGGTGATCCCATGCCTGGCCGCCACTATGCCAGACTTGGATAAATCGGACGCCCTTTTCGAGCAGGCGGCGGGTCATCAATAGCTGGCGGCCTTGTAACCCATCGCCGTACATTTCGTGGATGTGTTTCGGTTCTTTGGAAAGATCAAGCACATTCGATGCTTCAAATTGCATGCGGTAAGCCAGTTCGAAAGACTGGATTCTGGCTTCGAGTAGCGAGTCGTGTCCTCTTTGTGCCAGATGGCGCTGATTGATTTTTTGTAACAAATCGAGTTGACGGCGCTGACGTTGGGGCGATTGCGGGTTATTGATGTTTTCGATTAATCGCGAGACGTCCGTTTCTTTCGTATCCAGGTGGGTTCCTTGAAATGAGCCGGGCAGGAAAGCGGAACGCCAGTTTTTAGGACCCACAACGGGAAAACCATTCGGGCAGAGGACAACGAAACCGGGAAGATTCTCGTTGAGTGAACCGAGGCCGTAATTCACCCAGGAACCGAAGCTGGGGCGAGGCAGGGCATTGTCGCCACAGTTCATCAAAAGTAAAGAAGGCTCATGATTCGGGATATCAGAGTGCATCGACCGAATGATGCACATGTCATCGATATGGGCGGCCGTTTTCTGAAACAGCTCGCTCACCTCGATTCCGGATTCACCATATTTTTTAAACTGAAAAGGAGACCCCAGGGCGCCAGCCGTCTTTCGTTCTGTCGGTAAATTTGGATTAGGGAGCGGCTTGCCATGAAACTTATTGAGTAACGGTTTCGGATCAAACGTATCCACGTGCGAAGGGCCGCCGTTCATAAACAGGTGCACGACTTGTTTGGCCTGGGCGGGATGATGTCTGGTAATTGGAGTCTTGCTGCCTGCCGCCTGTGCGTTTTCCTTCTCTGTCAGGCCTGCTAACGCCAGCATTCCCATTCCCATGCCGGATCGCGTCAGCATTTCGCGCCGGGTGAAGGGGGGGAGAGATTGTGTGAATTGATGCATGGTTTTCCTGCAGGATTAATCGATAAACTGAAATTCGTTGGAGAGCAATAAAATCTGAGCCAAACTTTGCCAAGGCGTGATATGGATATTGTCTGGTTCCCTGAAGTCCTGGGAATAGTTCCAGTGTCGCACTGTCAATTGACTGCGATCTGTTTTGGAAGTTGCTGCTGTTTCAACTGGTTGGACTGTGATTTCGGGCGACCAGATAAATGAGTCAAACCCCAGCTGGTCTGCGATATCGACGATGAAATCAATCGTTTGATCTTTTTTTAATTTGACTTGGTCGAGATTGGTTTCCACCGACTTTTGATGAATGGTCCATGGTCCCAGAGCCTGTTTGCCAGCGATCAGTACACGCCCCCGCACTCCATTTCCTTGCGGCAGTTCGTGTTTAAAACTGCCTTTGATGGAAACCGTCATCGTTTCGGGGGCGCGCCAGCGAATCACCGCGACATGCTTCAGGTCATTCCCTGGATGGCCGCCGGTTTGATCTAAAAAGACCCAGCCGATTTTAGGGTCAGGCAGTCGATCACCGCCTTGGTACTGTTTGCCGTTCCAATAAGGAATTGTTTTGAAATTTGATAATGTTTTCGATTTCAGATCGTACGCGCCATAACCATACTCCCATTGAGACGCTGTGGGAGCTTGTTTTGTGGGAACCTGATCTGTTTTCAGAAACGCCAGCATGTCGCTCAATTCTTCCTGCGTTGGTGCGCGTTGCAAAATATTCTGATAGAGCTGGCTGATACCGGCTGTGGGATCAGAAACCTGTGACGCTTCTTCTCCCAGGATCTGGGCAGATTTCAGAACGAGCGGGTGATTCATCAGGAACAGTGATTGCCCCGGAACTGAGGTCGAATTGCGGTTCCCACTACTGACATCGGGAGAGGGGAAGTCAAATATGCGTAACAGGCCGGGAACGTTTTGGCGATTAATGGAGGTATATAAAGTTCTGCGTTGATTGGAATTCGCTGTGATTCCATTAATCGATTTTCCGCCGATATTGAAATTCAACTGGTGACTGACCTGGAGTAAACTGTCCCGCATGGTTTCGAAGTCCTGACGCCGGCGATTCATTCTCCATAATAGTTTGTTTGCGGGATCTAGCTTCTCTCCCGTTGCATGTGAGATACTTTGTTGTTGATAGGTCGCAGACTGCATGATATAGCGATGGAGTTTTTTGATCGACCACCCATTCTGCATGAACCAGCTTGCCAGATGGTCTAGAAGTTCGGGATGAGAGGGGGCCGCTCCCTGAATACCAAAGTCACTGGGGGTAGAAACAATTCCCTGTCCAAAGTGATGCTGCCAGACCCGATTCACAATAACGCGAGCAGTGAGTGGGTTTTGGGGTGATGCAATGGCTTTGGCAAGTTCCAGTCTGCCACTCCCCTGTGTGAATGGCTTGTCGGATACCTGGTTGAAAAAACTCAGGTAGCGTCTGGGAATCGACTGTGCTGGCATTCCCGGGTTTCCCCGTCGAAAAACTCGTGGTTCAATAATTTGCTCCGCGTCCTGTAGCGACAGCATTTGTGCCAGTTCGACCGGTGCCCCTGCGCGGGCTGTGTCTAAAGCCGCGTTTAGCTCTTGGACTTTTTTCTGTAATTTACGATCCGGAAACAGTTTTAAGATGGTAAAACCGTGTCGCGGCGTGACTAACGGCGAGTCAGGGCTATAAAAGGCTTGCAGGTAAGTCTGTTTTTGTGGAGCCAACGGTTTCTGGTTTGTTTCATGACCCGGTTTGGGGGCTTCTACGATCCAGTTGTCCCATTCCTGATCAATATTTTTAAAGAGCTTTTCGTAGCTCAATATCACATCCTGAAAGCTCTCAAGTTTGCTGGTTAACAGATGAGAGGCGATGAGCGAAATCAGGGGATCGCTGTTTTTGTTTCTGACTGCCTGTTGGAGTAAGGCTGGGGCCTGGCTGGCGAATTGATCGTCGGGAAATTTTGCCAGTTGATGCCAGAGGGTGAAGACCGGGGAGTTCGCCTTTTCAGTAAGATCCAGAAATTCTTGCCACTTCAATAAGACTTCCGGGTTCAAATCATCACCGTCGACGATGACATCAAATTTCACGGTATCCGGCCCGTCCCTGCGTGATTGTGCAACGCTCAGATACTCGGCTAGTCTCTTGTAAGTATCGTGCAAAACTTTGTCATACTGTTGTTGATAAAGTTGTTCCAGATTCTCAGCGGCCTGTTTTATGTTTTGTGCCTGCGCTTTCAGTGGGGCAGGGAGACTTTCTGCATTGACAAAAGGGAGATCAATCGGCTCGAGTGAATTTCGAAAGACTCCGTACAGAGAATAATAGTCTTCGATTGAAATGGGATCATACTTGTGGTCATGACAGCGAGCACAGCCAACTGTTAAACCCAGAAATCCACGCGTGACTACGTCAATGCGGTCGGAGATGATGTCATGAATGTCATTTTTGAATCTTGGACCAACGGTGATGAAGCCCAGTGCTGCTTGCGACTGATGCGGAATCTGGTCTTTCAATGAGTCAGCGGCCAGTTGTTCCAGAATAAACTGATTAAAAGGCTTATCTTGATTGAAGCTTTGGATCACATAATCTCGGTAAGTGAATGCGATGTGGAACGCAGGCTTCTCAAAAAAAACGTAGCCTTTCGTGTCTGCATACCGTGCCAGATCAAGCCAGTATCTGCCCCAGCGTTCTCCATAGTGTGGGGAAGCGAGTTGTTGCTGAATCACGGATTCGATCGATTGCGGACTTTGACTCTCGGCAAAGCGTTTGGCCTGCTGAGGTGAAGGGGCAAGTCCGGTGAGATCCCAGGAGATTCTCCGCAGGAGCGTCGCTGGTTTTGCAGGCTGTGATGGTTTGAGGTGATGTTCATCGAGTTTGGAAAGAATGAAATAATCGATGTCGTTCTGTGGCCAGTTTGTTTCTTTTACTTTAGGTCGGCTGGGATTTTGGACGGGTTGAAACGCCCAGTGTTCCGCGAAGTTGACTTTTGTGGTGTTGCCAATCGCTGCTGTTTCAGGCCAGATAGCCCCTTGACTGATCCATGTCGACAGAATTTCGATTTCTTCTTTTTTAAGTGGTTCCTCGGGAGGCATTTCGAGTGACTCACGGCGGACGGCGCTGATTAAGAGGCTTTCATTGGGGTGCTTGACTTTGATCGCAGGGCCTGTTTCTCCCCCTTTGAGGAGATGCACGCGAGAATCCAGCCGCAATTCTGCAAACTGTTTTTTGGGGCCATGGCATTCGATGCAATGCTTGATCAGCAGCGGGCGAACGTGCTGTTCAAAAAAGTGTTCCTGTTGTGTTTGCGCAGGCTGATTCGGTTTTACTTCTGCGCGGACAGATTGCAAGCTGCTCGAAAAGATTCCGAAACAGATCAGACCTTGAAGCAGGAATGTCTTAAGATGATTTATTTGAGTGTGCATAACTGAATTTCATCTGATTTATTCAATATGTTGTTCAATCGCTTCCAGTGACTCCGCCAGGCTTTTATTTTTGAATGCGTCGAGTATGGGCAGATGTTCTTCATAGATTTGAATCGGGTTGGTATATTTTAAATGGGATTCGCGAAAATGCCGTCGCACACGCGAGACAATGGAGGACCAGATTGCTAACAGGTCAGGGGAATGAGAGCGCGTGACTAACGCACGATGAAAGGCAATGTCGTGTTCCGAAATCAGGGCAAAGTCCTTTGCTTCACACGCGCGTTTCATTTTCTCAAGTATCGTTTCCCAAACGAGGAAATCTTCTTCTGCTAAGTTATCGAAAAAAAGTCGGACTGCATATTTTTCGATCGTGCAACGCAGCGGAATGATCAGTTCTGTGATTTCATTGGGGGCGGAAGTAGAAACCAGAGCGCCTTTGTTCCGATCCGTTTCGACAATTCCCTCCCAGGCAAGCTGTTGGATTGCTTCACGAATCGGACCGCGACTAACGGCGAATCGTTCGGCCAGGTCAATCTCACGTAAGCGTTCTCCTTCGGCGATCCTTCCTGAGAAAATGTCTTCTCTCAGACGCTCAACTATCTGTTCGCCCAAACCTCGGACCAACTGAGACTCATTCATTTGATTTCCTTAAAACCTGAGATGCTTTTCGCTATTGAACAATGTTCTATTATGAATAATAACTGAAATGTTATCAAAACCATTCCTATTTATCACCAAGATCAAAGTCGGTGTTTTTATTATCTCCACTCTCAATCTGAGCAGTCAGGCTGCTTTTTTGATTGTATTCTTTGGGGATGATTGACTTTACTTCATCAACCATCGTTCCTGGCGGGTTGGGCGTTCCCGCTTCAATTTTGTTCCCGGTTTTCTGATAAGCGGTGATTTCAACTCGATTCGTTCCGATGACCGGTCCGGAGTCTTGGGGGATCGAATATGCTCCTGCGCTGATTTTGGCGCCTGTTGAAGGCCCCACATTCGGTGAGACCGGTGCAAAAGTGATCGTGCCAACTTCTACAGGTGAACCCTTGAATTTGACCTGCCCGCTAACAGCCGCGCGTTCTGGACCATCGGATGTGGGTTGGGAACAACCGGATAAATAGACTGTCAAAAATGAAACGGTGATCGTGAGCAGAAATAATTTTAAACAAGTCCCTGTGAGAGACTTCGGAATAAACGGCAAGCATTGATCCTTTGGAATCTTTTCCAGTGAGATATGAACATGATTCATTTCATTGCCCTTGTAAAAACTGATGATGTATAACAATGCATTGCGTGAGAGATCAAAACTCGCCAATGGCATTACCGTCATTCAACAGGCCTAGATTTTGCCACGTGTTTAAATCTATATTTTCACTAATAAAACGAACTGCGCCATCTCCCAGAAGAGTGTGTACGCCTCCAGTATGCAGGCTCCGCGCGGAATAGAGCAGATTACGATTGTTGTGTGCCGTGTATGTGCCTGTGCATGCTGGCTTGGCATTGCTGTCGCAAAAAGCAGTACGCAATTGATCTGGAACATTGGAATTCGGAGTAAAGTTATGGTGGAAAAAGGGGCCTTCCGGATAATGTAGGACCCCGCGAAAGTCGGTTCCATTTTCAACTTTTTGCAGTTCCGAAACAACGATGGTATTGCTGCTTCCATCCCGGAAGTCCCGCATTTTTCTGGCAGAATTCTGACCAAAGGTTCCGGCAGCACCGCGTGCGGGAGGACTGGGGTCGAGTCCATAGCCCGAGACGAGCGGTCCGACACCATTGCTGGCAACATAATTACCTCTAGCGAAGACATTATAGGGGAGTGAGGGGACCGGCAGATCAGTAGGACACTGCAGCATGGGAATCGCATTCGAAATCAACTCATAATTCGTCCCACCGACGCTGGTACATCCAAAGCAAGCGTTGAAGTCTGCTGTATTGTAGAGATTCGCCTGATCAATAAATGGGAGTATTAAAGAGATCCAGGTAGCTTCATTACGCGCTGCCAGGCTCGTTTGGACATAACCCGGAGGCAGAACCTTATGAGTTTCAAGATAATTATGAAAAGCGAGTCCGAGCTGTTTCATGTTGTTTTTGCACGTACTTCTGCGTGCTGCTTCTCGTGCCTGCTGGACCGCTGGTAGTAAAAGTGCAATGAGAATTGCAATGATTGCGATCACTACCAGTAGTTCAATCAGTGTAAATCCCCTTGAGTTCGCTGGCGATTTCATTTCAATTCTCCTTCAAGTGTTTACCAATAACGGGATGATTCGAAGTCGATTCTGTGTATTAGTGGAGGGTGATATTTTCAGTATCCAGGAAGAATTAATCTGAGAGCTCTAGTAGACAAATTGTTTAACGATGTTCTTTGTATATTGTTAACAATAAAATGTCAAATGAAAATGATGTTCAAACAAGTAAATCTCAAACGTAGGATTAGTGTGTTGTTGGATATGTACAGTATATGGTCGGTGATCAAAACTTGACAAATCCATTTGAGGAGTAAGGGGCAATTTCAGTAGAGGATGAATCGAGAGTGATTGGTAGCTGGATGGGCACAGAGTTCAAAACTAGAGAAATCAGAATGACTTAGGGTGATTATCGGTTTGAAAAAATCAAATCTAATATGATCGAATGTGTACATGCTAACCCTGTGTGTGCGATTGTTTCAGCTGTTCTCGTTGGTTTTTTATCAGAAATGATCGAAAACTTAAAAATATCCAGGAAGAAATGCCTTTAGCATTCCTATATGCAATTAGAGGGTGTCATTCATTTCTGTGATAAGCGTGAATGAACTAATCATGAAAATGCATGGGCTCACTTGCTTTTAAAGAGCACGCAACGTTAGGGGACTAGTGCCTGCTTCCTATCTTTGTGTACGTGAGCCTGTGCTTTTCTTTTTTACCCCTCCCAGATTCAATAGAGAATCTCTTCGGGCGATTTCACATGGCCACAATGGACTGATGGCAGCATCAGGATCTCACCTTCCGCTTGTTTGACTCGAGCACACCATTCCCAGTCGTGTGCCGGTGCATGCTGATAATGACTGTCCCAGTACCGGGGTGTTCGGTCTTTCCAGAACATGAGACAACCTGTACCGCAATAATCCACGGGAGTCGTCTCAGTGCCAATTTCAGTAAACGCGTTGACGAGATGATAGTCGTCAAAATGTCCGCCAACAAATTGTGTTTCTGCATGACGGCTTCGATAGCAGCCACTCACGGCGTTCGGCGGAACCCAGCCATCAGTCAGTTGCTTCATCAGATTGGCACCTGCTTCCAGCGGGACCAGAATATCGTCTTCGATCAGCCAGTGCAGGTCGCCTCTCATTTCCACGTTGAGGCGGTTACAGGAGTGAGCCATAAATTTGGCCACTTTATCTCTCCGTTCTTTCTCGTTTGAAAAAGAGAAAGAGACAGGATGCGGGATGATTCTGACCGTTTCAAATGTATTCTGATATCGATTGGCTTCAGCCCTGATTAGGGAGAGAGTGTTCTCATTTCTGGAATTATCCAATAGAACCAGTTCCACTGGTTCCTGGGAATTGATGAGATTGACAGATTGGGCGACAGCTGACATCCATTGAGGAAAAAAGCTGGCAAGCCTGCCGCTGATAATGGATCCCACGCTGAGTTTGGCACACGCGCGGCGCATATGTGGTAACAGGACTTCTTGCCTTTTTTCATATTTGGTTTGTATATTCGCAGACCAGGAACTCGTATGCTGGCGATATTTCAGAATCGCCTTACTTAATGCGGGAGCACCCAGTCTTGCACCTCGCAAAGCCAGATCCCAGTCCCACATGGTATTGATTTTATTTTGCCAGCGACCTGCCGTCTCAAATGCTTGACGGTTCCATAGCGCAGAGGTATTGACAAAATTTCTTAACCAGAGTTGACCTTGAGTCCATTCCGGGGCATCCCACAGCGTTGTGAAATCTCCAAAGGCTTCGGCTCCTCCATAAACAAAAGGGGTTGTTGGCGTGATGGCATCCCAGTGTTCTTTTACATAGTCAGGCGGCAGGATGTCATCTCCATCCAAGAATAAAAGATAATTTCCTGTCGCTTGAGCGGCACCGCGGTTTCGAGCTTCACAGACTCCAAGGTGGTAAGGCGTTTCCAGGGTGATGACTCCCTGGTCAAGATATCGCTTCGCAATTGTGATTGAATCATCAAAGCTGCAGTCATCGGAATAAATTACTTCACAGGACATACTTTGATTCAAGGCCGATTCGATGGCCTCTGCCAGGAATAAGGCGTTGTTTCTGGCGGTAATCACGATACTAATTTTGTCTTCACGGACTTTAGCTTGAGCAGAGAATTGATTCTGTTGATTAATTCTGTCCGATTTCGGCCAGAGAGCGTTACCTACCATTTTGGGGCCCTTTTTAACGGTTGATTAAACCTCCTGTGAAATACATAAGTTAAGTATTCAGAATGGGACAAACTGATCAAGTTTAGAATCATCAGTAAGGTTCAAGTGGGCAGGTGCACAACTATGTCTTATAGGCAAGGGGGGGAACGGTGGTGCTGGTTGGGGGATAGGGTCGATATAAGCGTTAAGTGTAAATGCTATTAATCAAATCTGACGGGGCTATTTTCATAGGCATCTCCGATTTCTTCGATGCCTTTTTCTGAAATCACAGTCTTCTTCAGGTATAGATCTTTCAGATCCTTGAGAGCGATGAGATGTGAAATAGATGCATCACTTACTTTTGTTTCTGATATGTTCAGTTTGGACAAGTTGGGATTATTCTGGATAAAAATGATCCCTTTGTCTGTGACATTCAGTCTGGCCAGATCTACGTCTTCTAAACGCGTCAGTTGATTCAGGGCCTCTAGACCCTTATCAGTCAGCTTTGGGTTTAGTTTAAGTGAGAGCGTCTTCAGATTTTTTAACCCACTGATATGGGATAAGCCTTTGTCTGTGAGCTTTGTATGATGAAGATCCAATATGGTTAGTGAGGTGAGCCCTGTGATCGAAGAAAGTGCATTATCACCAATCACACAGTCGTCTAACCGGAGCTCTTTTAAGCTCATAATACCTTTTAAAAGAGCCAGAGAGTTTTGGGTTAAGGGCTGATCTTGGAAATATTTAAGCGTAATGATTTGAAAATCATCGTCGGGTAAGCCCTTTGTCGTATTGCTGACATTCATTTTAACGCCATTTGCCAGAAGCAGGGTAAGTTCGCATTCATGCTTCATAGCCCAAATCGCTGCAGCTCTTTGTTCCTGAGCCTCTTCTGGGGAAATTATAAGAACATCGTTTATCACAGGAGGGGGTGAAAGTGGAAAAATGCTAAACAGTCCGATGTTCAATAGGACAATTCCTAAAATCACCAGGGAGATCTTTTTTTTGTTCCAAAATCGATGCATCGGCTGAAACAGAGTACTGGAGTACTGATTCAACGCTTCAACCGGAGGTGATAAATCAGTATTCTGGCATAGCTGAATCAACTCCTGGCTATGAGTCAGGTTGGTGTCTGATGCTTCATGGATGAGTGAATCCTGTTCCTGTAGCAGGAATTCATCCACTTTTTTAACGACCTCAGCCATCGTTTGAATTCTGTCATTCGGATCTTTTTGGATCATCGACTGGAATAATTCTTCCAGTGCCTCGGGAACTTCCGGCAAATAATCAGAGAAGCGTGGCGCAATATCTTCCCGGTGTGCGATGATCGTTTCGACGGGTGTATTTCTTTTGAACGGGAGCCGCCCTGTGAGCAGTTGGTAGAACGTACAACCCAGGCTGTAGATATCCGAGCGTTGATCAATCGTTTTGACGCTCAGTGCCTGTTCGGGAGCCATATAGTAGGCACTACCCATGATACAATTACTATCAGTCAGGTCACTGAATGACGTTTCAGAATGGCTGAGTCCTGCTAAGCCCAAGTCAAGAATCTTAATCTGACCATCTGTTGTTAGAAACAGATTTGAGGGTTTGATGTCTCTGTGGATCAGCTTGTTGTTGTGGATATATTGAAATCCATTGGCAGACTGTCGCAAGATCGAGCATGCAGCTGTGATCGAGATTGAGCGTTCTGTTTTCAGAATCTTTTTCAGGTCATGGCCTTCTAAAGATTCCATGACCAGAAAACAGGTATCATCTGCCTCACCAGCATCAGTGGCTTTGACGATATTGGGATGGTCCAGTTGTCCCACAAGTTCCATTTCGCGATAGAATCTGAGTGTCTGGTTTGAATTCTCCCAGTCGTTATTCAGTAGCAGTTTAAGGACGACTTGTTTTTTTAAATGTGCATGAATTGCCTGGTAGACAACCCCCATGCCTCCCTGGCCGATTTTTTTGATTAAATGATAATTGCCAATCACTCTGATTGTGTCTTGATTCAGCTTGCTGTTAAACGACACGCTGCTGTTCTGATTGTTGACAGCAGATCGTTTTGGAGAGTACGGTTTTGGCTGTTGAATCGAGGAGACGGTTGAGTTAAATAGTCGATCTAATCGATCTTCGCTGAAGGGGTATCTTTGTGAATCATCGTTTCCCTGTAGTCGCTGATGAGATTCGTGCCACTGTTTGAGTTCATCGTCATCCGAGTACAACTCCGCCTTTTTCTGGCAATGGGGGCATTGATTCAGATGTTCCTTGACAAGTTCTCCCACATCTTCGTCAAGTTCATTGACGAGGTACTGGAATAACAGACTTTCCGAGATGCACTTTTCCATGAAAGACTCAAGATAAACTTATTTTTGAAATACAACACTATCAAATGAAAGTCGTTGAATTTCCTCCTTCAGTTTTTTTTGTACCAGGCATTTTGCTTTGTAGATCCAGGTAATGTCTGTATCCAATTCCATCGCAACTTCTTGAGAGGGTAGATCTTTGACCCAGGTAAACTCAAATGCCTTCCAGGTTTTCTCATCAAATCCAGGTCGAATATTCTCTAAAGCAGTTGTGTAAATGTGGCTACAAAATTCATCAGCCCACATCGCATCAATTTCGCCTGGCTGCTCATAGATAAATTCCTGAAGTCCGTTTTCCCCTGATTGATTCTTGAATCGTTGGTTTTTTTTTAAAAAATGACAGATTTCATGATAGGTAACCGTGCCCAACCATGATCTGAATCGTCCCAGTTTTTGATTGTATTCAAAAGATTTGAGAGAAGTGCTGATTTGGCGGAATACTTCCTGACAGACATCTTCCGAGTCGCAGTCGTTCAATCGAAATTTCCGACAGTAATTGTAAATTAAAGGCCCGTATATTCTCACAAACTCTCTCCATGCTTCTGAATCGGTGGGAACACGCACACGATTCAAGAGAGTGATATGTGTTGATGGCCAATCGGAGCCGTAATTCATTCTGTCGTTCCTCTGGGAGTGGATTTAACAATGATCCATCGTGATTCTGGCTCCGTGTCGATGTGTTCATACGTGAGCGTGGGCGTTTGTGTGTGTTGAGTGGAGTACACTCCATTCTACCCAATTCAGGGCTGTAGTATAAAGATCAGGATATATTTAAATTTACTGAAACATGATGCATAATGAAATAACATTTACAGGCACGTATGTGGTTGGAGTGGCTTTTCAATCACTATTGTAGTGAGAAGCAAGGGGGAAACGCACCTTTATTGTCTTAAAAAACTCTCTATAAAATAACCGCTGTGAAGCAGAATATTATAACGAGAGATTAGAGATTAGGTCTAAAAAACAGGAAAGAATTATTGCCCGATCCGCTTAAGTTGAGCAGATTCAGTAAATTGTTGAAGACGAATTCGGAATGTATCGTCTGGCAGGGGAGTAAGTGGCAGGTTTCAGTTTTTTTGGGCACTTGATACTGTTGATTTGTTATGGGTATGGGGAAGTGTTGAATTGATGTCACTCATGAAATTGAGATAAGCTGATTAGAGTCAAACTTTTCAGTTACAGCTTTCATGAAATTGGGCCAATATTAGGATCACTGGAATCCCGGTTTGAGCCAGTTCTGACAGCAATCACGATACCCGCCGAGCGACAAGCTGTGCTCATTGTCAAGCCGGCATTGATGATATGGCCTGGTTCGTGCGCTTTTCGACTTTTGAAACATAGCAGAGTCTGGAGAAGATACCCGATCCGCATTTCATCAAAACGAGACAGCAATAAAAGAGCCTAGTGGAGTGTCATGTTTAAATTTGGGGTTGATAGATATTACGAGAGTGCGACAACGGAGCACGTAAACAACACCCCCAACCTTCAATTTCTAGCTTGACAAAGCACTAGTTTTGATTTGCCGCTGTCAGTGCGGCACGCGCTTTTTCCAGAAGTCGACTGAGCTCAGTGAGTTCATCAGAACTCAAATGTCCGACCAGTTTGCGATGCAGGCACAGATCAGGTTCGTCAATTTTTTTCAACAGTTTCAATGCCTTGGGAGTGATTTGAATATATACGACGCGCCGATCTTCTGTGCATCGGTTTCGTTTGATCAGATCTTGAGCCTGCAGTCGATCCAGCAACCCGGTGATTGCTGGAACAACTTGCACCATGCGACTGGCGATCTCCAGGGAAGGCATTGGCTTTCCTTCACCACGTAATATTCGCAGGACATTATACTGGGAAGGTGTCAAGCCATACTCACGAAATAATCTGCCGAACTGATTGTGAAAGACATCACTGGTACGCAAGATATTTAGAATCGCTTCCTGCTCCAGTGAAGTGAAGGGTTGTTTCTTTTTAAGTTCTTGTTGCAAATTACCCTGTGTCATTGTTGATTCCTGACAAAAAATGTTTAGACGATAATTCTAGATGTAAACTATTGGGGAGTCAATAGGCTACCAATTCTGTGATGTCGCTGTTCTGGAGTCGACTTCATTTTATTCATTTCCTGGCTGGCACGCATTTAGACGAAATTCAATCGGTGTGCAATTTGCATGTTCTTTAATCACGACGCTCAGATAGGCGGCACTGGAAAATCCGACCATTGCCGCGATTTGTTCGAGTGTGAAGTCGGTATCAATCAATAGTTGTTTAGCGCGGCGGAGTCGTTCTTCTGCAAGTATCTGGTGCGGTGTTTTGCCAATCAGTTTCATAAAGCGCCGTTCTAGAGAACGTCTGGAGAGTTTCGCATGCCGCGCAATCAGAGGAACATTGATTTGTTTGCACGCATTGCGCCTAATGAATTCCAGTGCCAAGGCAATGGACATGTCATCGACGGCAATGATGTCGGTTGATCTGCGTGGTACCAGGGTTCTGGGAGGCAGCATAACTGGCTGAGCAGGTGCGGAATCACCTTGCATCAAGCGACCGAGCAAGGCGGCTGCCTGGTAACCAATCTCTTCTGCCTGATGTGAAATACTGGTGAGGGGGGGATCAATCACTTCACAAAACACATCATCATTATCAACGCCGACAACAGCGACCTGTTCAGGAACAGCAATCTTTCGACGACGGCAGGCATCCAAAACACATAAAGCACGCAAGTCATGTGCGGCCATCAGTCCGACCGGTTTCGGAAGTGATTCCAGCCAGTCTCCTAAATCTTCCTGGCCACCATTCCAGCTTTCTGCAAAACGCCTGCGCGAAAGGGGAGAATAAATATGACACTCGAATCCTTGCTGACGTGAAATCTCTGCGAATGCATTGCGACGACGCAGTGACCAGTTGGCCCGTTCTACCCCCACAAATGCAAACTGTCTTAAGTGGCGATCCCGTAAGTGTTCAAAAGCCATTTGAGCGATCGCAGTATCATCGGAATAAACACCCGGAAGATTCAGGCCTGGAACCTGGTGTATTGTATCTACTATCGGTACACCAGATTGCTGAAGCCGTTCGCACATCTGTTGTGAACGCACTCTGGCGATAATGCCGTCTCCTTCCCACTGTTTCATCCAGGCGGGAATTGAGGTTGCTGGTCCCCATTCGTCAATAAAAATAGACCAGGGTCCATGCGTTCGCGAATACGTTGAAATTCCCTGTATTATTCCGCGACCGAATGTCTTTGAGGTTTCAATAAAGATTGCAACCTGTGGCGTAGCAGAACGGGGCATGGTCTCTTTCCGGTGTGTCGCAAAAATAAAAGAGATTGACGCAGCACTGGATTGATACTGCGTCAGTCAAGCAGGTAAACTAGAGATGTTAAGTTCAAAATTAGATCATAAATGATAGCGTCATTAGGAAACAGGACACTCTGAATCTGATTTATGGATTTCTGAGAGATTGATGCGCTTGAGACTGAAACTGCTTTGAGGAAATCAAGATGAAGCTATCGATTGTACTTCGAATTGTGATGGCCGTAATCGTCACAGGCGGTTGTATCTCCCGTTTATCTGCTGAAAAAGCGAAAACCTATTCCGTGGGGATCGCCAAAGTAGATATCACTCCCGATTACCCCGTTCTGCTAAGTGGCTATGCTTCGCGCAGTACAAAACCGATTGATCGGGTTGAGCAGCAGCTCTGGGCACGTGCGATCGTGATTCGTTCTCAGAATCATCAACCGCAGGTTCTGATTTCGGTCGATAATTGTGGCGTCTCTGCTTCCGTGACGAAATCTGTTGTCGCGAAACTGAAAGAACAGTATTCCATTGCTCCTCAGAATCTGGTGATCTGTTCCACGCATACGCACTCCGCTCCGATGCTCACGGGGGTTCTTCCCAATCTGTTTATCAAAGATCTGACTGCTTCAGAACAAGTGATTATAGATCGTTACACTCAAGATCTGGTGTTACTCCTGACTAAAGTGGCAGAAGAAGCCATCCACAATACCGAACCTTCTCTCCTGGAGTGGGGAATCGGAACGGCGACCTTTGCGAAAAATCGTCGGGATGTGAGCGGGCCGAAAGATCATGACCTTCCGATCCTACGGGTTAAAAGTCTTGATGGAAAATCGCGTGCGATTCTTGTGAACTATGCCTGTCATTGCACCACGTTAGGGGGAGTTCCGTTTATGTCCGGGGATTGGGCCGGTTGCGCGGTCGAAGGCATCGAAGCGGATGTTCCTGGCTGTATGGCGATGGTGGTGATTGGTTGTGGCGCTGATCAGAATCCGAAATTCAGAGGCAATGATCAGGGGGCGGCTCGCGTAAATGGAAAAGGAATCGCAGACGGAGTCCGCCAGCGTCTCAAATCTAAATTAACTCCCCTGTCAGGAAATCTGACCTCGGAGAGTGAAGAACTTACGCTTGCTTTGGACAAGCTGCCGACAGAGGACGAGTGGAAACAGCGGGCTCAGAAAAAAGGGATCACGGCGTATCATGCGCAAAAGAATCTGAAACGACTGGAACAGGGACAGGCCTTAACTAAGAAAATTTCTTACCCGGTAAAATCGTGGATCTTTGGCGATGATCTGGCGATGGTCTTTCTGGGAGGGGAAGTCGTTGTAGATTACTCTCTGGCGATCAAGCAACGGCATGGCTCGAAATTATGGGTTACGTCCTATGCGAATGATGTTCCCTGTTATATTCCCTCCGAACGGGTCCTGCAGGAAGGCGGCTACGAAGGCCGAAGTGCAATGGTCTGGTATGATCTGCCTGGTCCTTTCGCTCCCGGGTTAGAGAAACAAATCCTGGAAGAAGTCGATCGACAGTTACCAGGTTCATTTCAAGCAAAAGAAGATGTGAGTCGAACCGGCGGCAAGCGAGCGTTAACGCCTGCCGAATCGATTTCACGTATGAATTACGCCGATCATCTCAAGGTCGAAGTGGTCGCGGCGGAGCCTTTGGTTATTGATCCCGTCGCGGTGGAATTCGGACCTGACGGGAAATTGTGGGTGGTCGAAATGCGGGACTATCCGAATGGCATCGATGGGAACCTGAAGCCGGGGGGCGTTGTAAAATTTCTGGAAGACCCAGACAAAGATGGCGTCTATGACAAGGCGACCGTTTTTCTGGAAGGACTGGCGTTTCCTACCGGATTGATGCTCTGGAAGCAGGGCGTTCTGGTTTGTACGGCCCCCGATGTGATTTATGCGGAAGATACGAATGGCGATGGAAAAGCGGACCTTCAGAAAAAAATATTAACTGGTTTCGCAACCCATAATTATCAGGCACGCGTTAATAGCCTGGTTCCCGGACTGGATAACTGGGTCTATGCGTCGGGTGGTTTGTTCGGCGGAGTCATTCAGTCGTTTAATGGCCAGACGGTGAATGTGACAAATCGTGATTTTCGGTTTCAGCCCGATACAGGAGTCTTGGAGCCGGTAAGCGGTCGAACCCAGCAGGGGCGTGTGCGTGATGACTGGGGGAACTGGTTCGGTTGTCGCAACGGAAGCCTGTGCGTGCATTATCCCGTTAACGAATCCTATTATCGCAAGAACCCGTTTGTTGTTTCGCCTCCTCCTGAGGTTTCTGTTCCTCGAGGCAATGGTGCCAACCAACTCTATCCGGTAGGGGAACTGGTCCAGTTTCATTTAAGTGGGCAGCGCGGGCGGCCGACGTCTGCCTGTGGTCTGGGGCTTTACCGTGATCGACGACTGGGGGACGGGTTTTATGGGAACGCGTTTGTCTGTGAACCGGTCAATCAGCTTGTGCATCGTCAGGTCATCCAGCCGGATGGAGTTACTTTTTTCGGGATGCGTGCGCCGGAAGAACAGGAACGGGAATTCTTAACCTCGACCGATAACTGGTTTCGGCCGGTACAGGCAAGAACAGCGCCTGATGGATCATTGCTGATCGTGGACATGTATCGTTATTTAATTGAACATCCCAAGTTTCTTTCTCCCGAGACAGTCCAAAAACTCAATGTTCGTGCGGGAGAAACACGGGGCCGGATTTACCGGGTTTCTCGGAAAGAGCAGCAGTATAAACCCATTCCGAAATTGAAAGAGATACGATCGCAGGATCTTGCAAAACTGCTGAAAAGCAGTAATGGCACGTTACGTGATATGGTGCAGCAGGAATTGATCTTACGGGCTGATTCGAACTCCATCGCAGAATTGAAGTCGATTGCTTCGAATGCGAGCTTACCTGAGTCGCGTTTGCAGGCACTGTGTACTCTGGATGGCTTGCAAGCGTTGGATGCTGAGTTATTACTGCCGCGGCTTCAGGATTCTCATCCGGGCGTTCGAAGAGAGACCATCCGATTGTCGGAGCCGTTTTTAAATGCATCGAACCCTTTAGCAAATGCAGTCCTGCAGCGCGTCAAACAGGAAGAGGATTTATCCGTCCTATTACAGTTGGCTTACTCGCTCGGCGAATTAGAAAACGAATCGGCGACACAGGCATTGTTACAACTGATGGAACAGCATTCAGAAAATGTCTATATCAGGTCGGCTGTGCTGACCAGTTTCGAACCGAGTCGTCTGGCACCGGCAATCGCTGTTTTAATTCCACAGACCAGTAGCCAACCCAAGCTGCAGCCGGTTTTCGAAGCATTGCTGGGGATGGCTGTTGCGACAAAAGATGCCGCTGTTCTGAAACAGATTGCAGCGCATTTGCTCTCTGATGCGGTTCAGAATGCGAAAACTCCCGTCTGGGAGTGGATGGCCTTGTCTCAAATATTAGGAACGACTGGCGGCGAAAAAATCAGCCAGGATCAGACGCTCGGTCAGCAGATGAAAATATTGCACGAGCGGGCTCGTCAATTGGTTGCAGATTCAGAGAGTCCTGAAGCAGAGCGTATTGCCGCGATTGCGTTTGTGATCAAGGTTGGTCAAGGTCAGGAAGAGCGGCAGTTGATCTCTGACTTATTAACGCCGCAAACTTCACTAAAAATTCAAATGGCGGCGCTGCGCAGTTTGATCAATACGCAGAATGCGGAGGCGATGCAAATGGTTCTTGAGAACTGGAAACAGTTCACGCCCGCCTTGCAAACAGAAGTTCTCAACCAGCTTCTGGCACGCGAATCGACGACCGTTGAGTTATTAAACAGTGTCGAGAACAAACTGATTCAGCCCGCACAGATTGATTTAACCAGTCGCCAGCGTCTGATCGATCATAAAAATAAGAAACTCAGTCACCGTGCCAGGAAATTGTTTTCTGTCGCCACCAGTGCCAGTCGTGAAGCGGTTCTCAAACGCTATCAATCGATTGATCTGAAACAAGCCAATGTCGAGCGGGGCAGTGTGGTGTTTGAGAAACAGTGTGCGAATTGTCATAAATTAAATGGAAAAGGGCATGTGGTCGGTCCGGATCTGGCGGCGTTGACGGATCAGTCAAAGTCATTTCTGCTAACTTCGATTCTCGATCCCAACAAAGCCGTCGATGGACGATATGCTTCCTATCTGGCGCTCACTGATGATGGTCGAATCAATACCGGGATTCTGGTCTCCGAGCAAAGTAACAGTATTACTTTGAAAGGGCAGCAGGGGAAAGTTCAGACAATTCTCAGAGCACAGCTTGAAGAACTGAGTAATACCGGTAAGTCGCTGATGCCGGAAGGACTGGAGCGTGAGATTTCGCCGGATGCGATGGCCGATTTATTGGCTTTTCTACAGGAACACAGTGCCCCCATTCATTACAAGTATGTCGGGGCTATTGCTCCGGACGCGAACTATCCGGATGATTCGAAAAAGTTGAAGCTGGTGAATCAATCCATGGGTTCCGGACGGTTTAATGATGGGGACTGGGTCGGGTTTCGTTTTGCAGGCGAACAACCACAGCCACGAATTGAGTTTGATCTCGGCAAAAAAATGCCGGTGCGTTCGTTAAAGATTGTGTATGGCGTTAACCATGATCCGGGATCGATTCATGCCCCCTCCTCAGTTCTGGTTTCCTTCAGCAATAATGGTCAACAGTATGGGAACCCGCTCAAGTTTTCAAACTTTGATGACCATCCCGACGGTCTGGGGATCTATGAAATCGATTCACGTACTGTCGCCATCAATCTACCAGAACAACGGGCACGATTTATCCGGATTGATTTTCAAAGTAAACAAGGCTGGTTATTTCTTTCGGAAATCTCTGTTGCCAGTAGTAGCTCAATCGAGAAGCAAAATCAGGCAGTGCCTGTGAAGCCCGAAGAAAAAAAACAGCCAGCTGTTTCTGTGGATCCAGTTACAAAAATTAAATCGCTTGTCGCCCGTGTCAAAGTGGGCACGCCGGACGAGTACCGTGAAATTCCCGATATCTGGCGGGAAGCGATTGCACTGGGAAAACGGAATCAGGCAGAGGAGCTAAAAACATTACTCGACGCGTCTTTGCCTGAAGACGAGGGGACGCTGCAACGCTGGCAGGCGGTTGTAATTGGCGGCGGGGTTATCAACGGGATCACCATTGCCGGAGATTGGCCGCGTGCCAGAATTGAAACACTCCTCGAAGAGGATCCGAAACTGGCTGCCCGCTGGAAGCATTCACTGCTTCATGCCGTCAAGATGGCCGATGATCCACAAGTAAAACCAGGAACCCGCTATGATGCACTGAGGATGATCGCCATGCTTGATTTCGCAACATGTCAGGCCCAATTGAAACGTTATCTGGGTGACCCCAAGCAGGCAGAACTGCAGATGGGAGCCGTCAGTGGAATCGGAGACATCGATTCAGCATCGGCAACGCAGGCTCTGATCCACGCAATTCCCGAGCTGACTCCCCGGAATCGTACGCTTGCGCTACAAGCTTTACTCAGAACGGAATCCCGGGCAATTGCACTGCTGGAAGCGGTCCAGTCTGAAAAACTCTCTGTAAAACTGGTAGATCCGAAAATTCAGCAACAGCTGAAAACGCACGCTGATTCTAAAGTTCAACGGCGGGCCAAAAAAGTATTCGATTGAATAAGCTGCTGACAGATGCAACCTGTCAGCAGCAGGCAATTGTCTCTTACAGTAAGACTTCCAGAATGCCTCTACAGAAATCGGGCAGGTCGCCTGGTCGTCGACTGGAAACAAAATGACGGTCAACGGTCACGGACGCATCTTCCCAGATCGCGCCCGCGTTAATCAGATCATCCTTGATACCCGGTGATCCGGTCACCTTGACTCCCTGGTAAATACCAGCCGAGATTGGCATCCAGCCGCCATGGCAAATGGCGGCAATCAGTTTTTGACTCTCATTGAATTCGGTAAGCAATGACAAGACTTTTTCAAAGCGTCTGAGTTTATCGGGCATCCAGCCACCGGCACAGATCACGCCTTGATAGTCTGCTGAGTTGATACTGTCGATCGTGGTATCAGAAACGGCTGGGTAGCCGTGTTTTCCCAGATAGGTTTTGCCTGCTTCTAACCCCGCCATGGTTGTTTCAGCGCCGGCTTCTTCCAGCCGGAATTTAGGATACCAGAGTTCGAGGTCTTCATAATCCTCGCCCACAAACAAGAGAAACTTTTGACCCGATAAGGGAAGAGGACCAGTCATCTTTGTTCCTTAGAATTTAATTATCAATTTTAATAAAATGTGAGAGCTATGCGGCAGGCCACATGAGTCCGAAAATCAGCCCGACAATCACAGCATACAGGATCGATTCGATTACGTGTCCGATGATGCGATTATGAAACCAGATCGCATGTTGCACGGTGGCTGCTAGAAATGTCAGCAAACCGGCGGTTGCCATGAAGCGAAACACGACGATGAACTCTGCACCGGGTGCGATTGCCTGAGTCGACAGATAGGCTAAAGCAAAACTGATGATGAGAAAATATAAAAACGTCAGTCCCAGTTTCTTTCCCATATTCACTTTCGGGAAAACCGTCATGATTCCACACGGGCCGTCATTCCATTTCTGTTGGTATTCTTCACTTTTCATTTCCTCTGGCGACTTGCAACCGGGAAACATATAGCTACCCAGTGGAATATTCTGATTCTTAACTGCTTCCAGAAACGCGTCTTCACTTTCCAGTTTTATCCAATCATCTCGATGGAGTTGAAATACCATCCATGATAAAAAACTGGCAAAAAATAAAGCTACAGCCGACAATGCAATTGGAATTAATAAACTTGTCAACATAGGATCTTTCCTGAATGCCGTTCAAAAAATGAGAGGGAGAAGGGAGTCGTGGAATTGCAAAAATCAGGTAAGTCCCTGAAATGCATTTGAGTTCATCATAAAATGACAAAATCCGTTTTCCCAGTACACAGCTGATCGATCATTGAGAATTTATGAGAATGGATGATTTAATCTCTTTCAGTATTGATTTCACATAAAGGAACAGCCATGCCTCAATTGATTAAGCAACCCACGGTCGTTCAAGCAGCGGGCAACAAACCAAAGCAGATTGAAGAATTTGTGGGACGCGTTAATACCGGCGATGAATCGATGAGCATTGCCCGGATGGTCTCTCCCGGTGGTTGGGTGGAACCCGCACAAACACCTGATTTTCGTGAGACGTCGATTGTGCTCAAAGGAGTCTTGCGTGTGGAGTGCTCTGATAGTGTAACCGAAGTCAAAGCAGGACAGGCAATTGTTTTAGAACCTGGTGAATGGGTGCGTTACAGCACTCCGGGTGAAGAAGGGGCTGAGTATATCGCGATTTGCACTCCCGCCTTCTCTCCGGATACGGTTCACCGTGATCAGGAAGATTAAGTTTACAATCCTCATTAAATAGAAAGTCGCCGCTTTCTACCTGGTGCGCTATAAACATCTTGAAATCTGTGAGAGATTTGATTGTAATACGTGAACATATTGTTTTTCTTTGTTCGTAAGATGGAGCTGATCATGCAACAAACTGTTACTGCAATTCGCGAACTGGTACCTCTTTTAATTGTCGAAGATTTGTCTCGCTCTGCTGACTTTTACTGTGATCAACTTGGTTTTGAAATGAAACTCAAGTGGGAGCCGGAAGGCAAGCTGGCCTGGTGTCGACTGGAACGGAACAATACGGCGCTTATGTTGCAGTTAGCCTGTGCTGATGAGGATGGAACTTCGGAAGAACGTTGCAAAGGAGTCGGGTTCTTTTTTCACTGCGATGACGCGCAGGCGATTTACGAAGAACTGTCAGCCCAAGGTATCTCGCTTGAACCACCCAAGGTGGCATTTTATGGGATGAATCAGCTTTTTATGAAAGATCCTGATGGCTATGAACTCTGTTTTCAGAATCAGGTTGAAAAACCAGAAGAGTTTTAGGGCGAGTACAGTGCTCTCTGCATTCGGATTATGTCTGCTCCCGTAAATTGGTCAGCCAGATCACCTGATAGGGGTTCAATACCAGATCTCCTCGAAGGTCCGTATATAACTCGCCGCTGATTAAATCGACCCAGGAATCGGTTCCGATCAGATTGATTTCCGACAAGGGGACAATCTGTTCCTGATTGGTGACATTATTAATCGCGAAGATACTTTGCTGGCGATACATGCTCTGACGCCAGAATGCAAATACACTGTCACCCAGATGTAAGGTAAACTGTGTCGCATTGGGATGAAAAGCAGGTTGTTGTCGCCGCACTTTTAGCAGATGGCACATGCCTTGAAAGATGTGTGCGTGTGTTGATGTTTCATTCGCCAGTTGTTCCTGTAGTTGATCATAGTCCCAGCGATGACGGTTGATCGAACGATTCTGCCCGGTTTGTTCGACGGCTGATTGATCATTTCTTGTGCCCAGAAAGCTATGAATGTAAACAGCCGGTATACCTTCCAAAGCAAACATGATGGCATGCGCGCACAGGAAACGTTGAATCTGCCATTCGTCTTCGCCTTCCAGGGTCCCGCGCATGGCGTCGAATAACGAAATATTAATTTCATAAGGCCGCCTCTCGCCACCCGCGAGAGACCGCATCGAGATCTGGCCTCCAAACTGTTCCATCCTCGAAACCATCTCGTTGATTTCTTCATCGTCCATCAAGCCTTCCGCAGGACGCAATCCAATCCCATCATGCGAGGCAATGAAATTCAGGTATGTAGTGCCATGCAGTGCCGGGGGCATGCTCATCATCCATGTTTTCAAATGCTGACAACTTCCGCAGAGCAGTGCATTCACCAAGAGGGGAGGCAGGGAAAAATTATAGATGGCATGCGCTTCGTTTGAGTTGCCAAAGTAGGCCAGGTTTTCCCGATTTGGAATATTGGTCTCGGTGATGATCATGGCCTGGGGTGAAACAAATTGAATTAACGTACGAAACAGACGCACAAGTTCATGAGTTTCCGGCAGGCTCAAACAGTTGGTTCCGGCGACTTTCCAGATAAAGGCAACCGCGTCCAGGCGAAAAACTTTCACGCCGTGATCGAGATATAATTTAACGATTTTGACAATTTCCTGCAGTAATTGCGGATTAGCAAAATTTAAGTCGACCTGATCAAAACTGAAGGTACACCAGGCATAACGGGGACCTTCTGGGGTATCGATGCGTTGCAATAAATCATTGGTTCGCGGACGAACAACCTCAGAGAGATCGTCATCCGGGCTGCCACAAAAGAAATAATCTTTCCCCGGAGATTCTCCCTGTTTAAATTGTTGAAACCATTCACTCTGACTGGAACAGTGATTGATCACCAGATCCGACATCAGATGGAACTCTTCGGCGATCGCGTTGATATGATCCCAATTGCCCAGTTTAGGATTGACCTGCTGGTAGTCGATGATGGAAAACCCATCGTCGGAACTGAAGGGAAAAAACGGGAGAATATGGATGCCGTTGATGGTCTCTTTGAGAAATGTTTTTGAAAACTGTAGCAATGTTTCCAATGGCTGCTGCCCCTCCGTGAGCAGGCTGTCGCCATAGGTAATCATTACGGCATCGCGCTGATCCCAGTGGTTTTGGTGAGTTTCCGGTGTCTGACAAATCCCATCCGGAGCCATGATGTCAATCAAAGTCTGGGCGAATGCGGTATGGTCGATCTCCGGATAAATAACCCGTAAGTGATTTTCAACAAGGAAGCGGTATTCACTGATTGCGGAATGTTCGACAGGTTCAATCATGTTTTCAGGAAAACTCCCGGTAGTCATCATCAACGGCGTAACACAGATGTCTGAAGATATCCGGAATCGCGCTTTGCACACGATTCCAACTGGGGATGAAGGGGGTCTCCATTGGATTTTCCAGAAAATGAAGTCCCGCTTTTAATACGTTTTCAGCGAATAATTCGACGGCCTTCTCTTCGTTGTGCACATCAAACTTCAGGCCATTGATGATCGCATCGTTACGATACGTCTCGATAAAGTCCAGCGCAATTCGATAGTAGGTGGCTTTGATCGAACGAAAGGTTTCAGTCGAAAATACAACACCATTGGTGGCCAGTTTGCGGAAAACGCCTTTGGCAATATCAATCGACATTTTCGACAACCCTGCCTGAGCGTCTTCGACTGATAAAATCTGATGTTTATGATCATACTTATCGGCAATATCAACCTGGCATAACCGGTTCGTCGAATAATTCCGATTCACTTCAGACAACACGCCAATTTCCAGTCCCCAGTCACTGGGAATCCGAATGTCATTGATCACATCGACGCGAAACGAAAATTCCCCCGCGAGTGGATAACGGTAGCTATCCAGGTATTCGAGATAATCCAGTGAGCCCAGAATCTTTTTCAAAGCACGCATCAAGGGAGTCACTAATAGTCGTGTGACGCGGCCATTCATTTTACTGTCTGCGACACGGGCGTAGTAGCCTTTGCAAAATTGATAGTTGAAGCTAGGGTTGGCGACCGGATAAATCAATCGTGCGAGCAGACTACGGTCGTATGTCAAAATATCACAATCATGCAGCGCGACCGACGAAGTTGTTCCCTGAGCAAGAATATAGCCGAGACAGAACCAGACATTGCAGCCTTTTCCCAGTTCCTTTGGAGCCAGCCCTTGTTCTTGCAGCAGCCTGTTGACTTCTTGTAATCGTGGACCATCATTCCAGAGAATGCGATGATTCTGAGGCAGGCGACTGAAAAACTGGATCGCATGTTTGTATTGTGCTTCATCTGCCCGATCCAGGCCGATGACGATTTCATTCAGATACTCGACCTTAGCCAGCTCCGTCACAATTTTGTCGAGGGCCGGTCCTTCCAGTTCGCTGTAGAGGCAGGGCAATACCAGACTCATCGGGCGGACTTCAGAAAATTGGACCAACTCAGCTTCCATCTCTTCAGTCGAACGTGAAGAGAGGTTGTGTAATGTGGTAATGATACCGTTTTGGTAAAAGTCTCCCATACCAGACCTCCGTAATCAAAGCTTGAGCGCCAAAACCAGACTGATCAGATCAGTGTTTCATCTAGTATTTGGGTTAACGCATTGGCCCATCCTTGTGGGCCGGTTTCTTCAGTAATTATGACCGAAGATTGCTTCTCAAGGTCTGGCGGTTTCTGATGGGAAGAGCGCACTATGACAGCAATGTCTGCTGCGTTTAACATGGCAACATCATTCTGGCTATCACCGAGTGCTACAAACACAGGTTGCACGCCAGACGAGCACGTAAAACGCTCTCGTAACCAATGCAGACATTTTCCTTTGTCACATGCGCCAATCACATGCACAAACCGGCCACCTTTCAGCAGCCGCAGACCATGATTGGCAATCAGTGCTTCAAACTTACGCAATTGATGTGCCGAGTCCTGCCAAATTAAGGGTTCGGAAAATTCTCGTGTTGCAGCCTGTGTGGCGGCAGTCTCCGATAATCCCGTATATGCAATGACTTCAGCAACTTCCATATCTGCAAAACCGGTAAACAGGAATTTCTCATCTGTCCGGATTTTTTGAATAATTGGCAGAATATCTGTCCTGAGTGCCCCCAAAACGTGCATCTCGTTTCCCGGTTTTTGGGCAATTTCGTCTGGTTTTGCCGCAAAATAACCAGAGGGGACATAAATGGCCGAACCATTCTCCACGACATACGGATCTGAGTTCTGAAGTTCTTCGCGCAATGCATTTAGCTCAGCAGCTGTCTTGCTGGTGTTCAGAATCAGGGGGATTCCCTCTGATTTGAGACGTTCCATCACCGGGACGGCTGGTGCATAAGAATAGGTATCATGATCCAGCAGCGTCCCATCCAGATCAGTCATCACCACAAGTGGCCGTGGATTGTGTGGGGCAAATTGGTAATCGACGGGCATAACCAGACAGACAACAGTTAAAGAAGTGAGCAGACCTCAAAAAAGATTCCTGTCAATTAGTCCAACAGGATCATCAGTAGGAAGCAGCATAGCAAGATTGCTTCACAGGGACAAATATAGAAATTCAAAGTACAAATAACAGGCTTATCTGTCTGATGTCGTCGTGATGAATATTCCTCAATCGAGATTTCAGCGATCTTTGCACAATCTGAGGATGAAATTCACAAAACATTAATCTGGAAAGTTATTTGTTTGAATAGTGCCTTACTTAATGAGCTTTTTTATTAAGCGCATTCTGTAAAGGTAATTTCTTCATTTGTTCACAGATTATTAACAATTCGCTTTTAAGATGCCAACCATGTTAGCAAGTGAAGAGGGATGTGAAGATGTGCACATAATCTCTAAACCATTGTGTTTCTGTAGTTCAAAAAAATGAATGCGTGCCTGCTGAAGTCCGTGATTTCGTGATGCATTTCACCTTTTAATTGAAGCGTCTTGTGAAGTCATTCTTTCCTCAATCATAGAAAATCGAATTGGTGCGATGGTATTGGACCATCGTGGCTTGGTTATGTCACAACTCTCTCAAACTACGTTTTTGCCTCAAGCTGCTTCAGAGCGATCGGAAGCGGTTACGGGGAGCTTGCGGCAATCGCTGCAGGCAGCGTGGCTGGTTGATCCCAAATATGATCTGCTCTTTCTGGCAAATCTTGGTTGGCCTTTACTGGTTTTGTTTCAGTGGTGGGGCGGTTTGGAGATTCAAAGTGGCATCAGCTTCTGGCAGATCTATTTTATCACAACGCCTCATCGCTGGATTACACCAGCACTCCTGTTTCTGGAACGCGACCGATTACAGGCGAACAAAACGAAATATATTTTGATTACGGTGTGCTTATTGACGATCCCCGTAGCCGTGAAGATTTCAACCGGCGCGCTGACCTGTTTGCTGACGATTGATTACATCTGGAACGCCTGGCATTTCGCCGCACAGCATCATGGTATTTATAGTATCTATGGTCGAAAAACCGGTGGCTTCTCTCCCCGTCGTGCACGGATTGATAAATGGCTGATGCGTGCGTTCCTATTGTATGTCACATTTCGAATCGCCAGTTGGACCTCTTGGGGACCATCAATGAGCCAAGGTTGGGGACTACTGGATACACTGTTCGCCGCCATTCCTGCCGGCATGATTCTACGCGAACTCTGGCAGTTAAGAGCTAAAACGGTCGGTCGATGTTTGTATTTCATCAGCGTGATGACGCTCTATCTGGCAATGCTAGGGGCGATCGTGATGAAAAATCCCATGATGTTACTGGTCTTGGTCACGGCGTCCGCACTATTTCATTCCATTGAATATCTGGCGATTGTCAGCTGGTCGGTAGATCGCACTCAGAAATCAGGCAAACCAACGACAGCGCTTTTTGCTCGTTTGATGCCCCGCTGGGGACTGGTGTTAGCAGTCTTCATCGTCATTCTGGGCATGGGCGCCTGGCTGATGGGATCGCATCTGATCGAGCTCTGGCTCACGGCAAATTTAATTATGGCGTTTCTGCATTATGCCTATGATGGCCTGATTTGGAAGTCGCCGAGGCGTGTGCCCGCATGAAACGCCAGGAGCGGAAATCGCGAAATCAGTTAGAGGCAGACAGTATCGAAAGTCCGTCCGAGAATGACATTCAGACGCCAGCTAGAACAGTTTCATTAGTGACCGCAGGCGTGTTGACGTGTGGTGTCGCCTGGTGGATACAGCGTGTGCGTGCTGAAGGTGGGTTAAGCCTGCCTTACGTCCGCCTGGATATCATGGTTGTTAGTTTTCTGTGCATGCTGCCTTTGGCGATGTTGTTAGTTGAAGCGATGTTCGCGGTTTTGAAACGGCGAAATCGTTTTATATTTCTGACAGTGCAGTTCGTATTATTTATCGGGACCGCAGGCCTGTTCTTCCTTGCGTTTACGAGCGATCAGGCAAGTGTCACTTTGAGTCAGGATGATGCCTGGGAGTTTTTCTTGCTGCGTCCGGTCATTGCCTTTTGGATCATGGTTTCCTCACTGCTGCTTGTAGGAAATCTATTTCCATTTCAGGAATCAGCGTCAATGCCGCGTCAAGGGGCTCTGGTCTGGCTGCTGGTTGGTATCACCGCTCTGGTTGTGCCTGCGTTTTATGTCCAGTCGCGAGTCGATGAGATGGTGACGAAAACGGAAGAAAATCTGGGGAGTGGACGTTTAGGAGATGCCAGGCAAGGGGTGCGTGAAATATGCGTGCTGTCGCCTTGGGAAGAAATTGGCGGCGCGTCCGTCCGTGATCTGGCACGCGACTTGGATCGGGACTGTTACGAAATCGAACGGAATTTGGCGTTCATGGCACGTCGTCCTGTTCAAAGTGAAGAGTTCACGTATCAACGGGCACGATTACTGTCGATTTTGGGGCAGCGTTCTGCCGCGGCCCGCTTGTTGAAGACTTGGACTGGGAAACCAGGGGCGAGTCCACTGAGCTATCAGCTACTGGGCAATATCTATCAACAGCAGGAGAATTGGGGGGAAAGTGAGCGGTACTATCGCCGGGCGCTGAAGGCCTGGGAAACGCTACCACGTTCAGAGCAGCAGCAGGCGGGGATCGTCGCCGCCTGGAAAGGGATGGCATTTGCTGAAAGAAAACGAGGGAACTATGCAGAAGCAGAAGCAGCGTATTTATCGGCGTTGTCACTGGTTCCCACAGCGGACCAACACTTTTTACTCGCACAATTCTATGAAGACACACAACAAACGACAAAAGCACGAGATCATGTTCAGCAGGCAATGGCGCTGAATGCGTCACGCTATGCGATACCGGGAAAGAAACTAATCACATCCTTACAGCAGCAGCACTTTGGTTGTCTGAATGTCTGGCGTAACGGACGTCCTTGATTTTGATGATTGAAGCGTGAAGCTGATCACGATATGTGTGCCATTTTTATGAAGTCCGCTACCAACATGATTCAGGTTGGAGTGGTGAATCAGTAATTCTTTTTATTTTTAAACGGAGAGTAAGTACATGCAACATCTACGAGTTCGAGAGCAGGCGAGACAGAAATGGCGTCGCGGTTTTACACTAATTGAACTGCTGGTGGTGATTGCCATTATTGCCATTTTGATCGCCCTGTTGTTACCCGCTGTTCAACAGGCACGTGAAGCCGCTCGTCGTTCACAGTGCAAAAACAACCTCAAGCAATACGGTCTGGCATTACACAATCACCTGGATGCCCATGGTTCATTTCCACCTGGATATGTCTGTTATGATGAATCAGGCAATCGGTTTAAAACCGGGGGCTGGCAACATGGCCAGAATGAATTTGGTTTTCACTGGTTGGTGATGATGTTACCCTATATGGAACAGCCTGGATTGTGGAATCAGGTAAAGGCCTGTGCAGATAATATCCGTGGGAATCCGACGACCAATCCTTGGGATCACTGCGAGTACTTGGCCCCAGATCATATTGGTCGTGAGCGTCTGCCGGCATTTAATCGCTGTCCTTCGGCTCCCACTGATAATTCTTATTATAGTGATGGAACTTATGGTCTGGAATCATTGGCCAAGGGAAATAACTATGCCGCCAGTTGGGGATCTGGAAACATGCTTTCCTGGGAAGACCGCAGCACGCGGGGCGCTTTTGGCTGTTTCTTCACTACCCAGGAGGAAATTTCGATTGGCTCTGGCGGATCCGGCGATCATTTCCAGCAGGGAAAAGGGACGACCGACAGTGACTTTGTAGATGGAATGAGCAATACCGTCGCGATCAGTGAAATCGTAGGGGCAGATGGTTTTACCAGTAGAGTGAGTGTTGATATCCGGGGAGTCTGGTTTTCGCCGGCAATGGGGGCAACCATCTTTACTGCTTATAATAACCCCAACTCTCGAGTCGCCGACGTGTTGGCAGGCTGTGATTCTTCGATTCCCACAGACGCCGTCCCTTATCTGAATTGTACTGAAGAGCGGACAACAGCTGACGTTTATGCTGCCGCCCGCAGTTATCATACGGGGGGTGTCAATGTGTTGTTGGCCGATGGCGCCGTACGCTTCATTAGTGATAATGTGGACAACGCTGCAATCTGGCGGCCATTGAACACAATCCGATATGGAGAAACCATTGGCGAATTTTAAACGAGTGTGAGCTTCAAGAGAACGCTACAGACAATGGTGTCTGTAGCGTTACTTTTTATGAAATACATTGGGAAGAGAGTGAAAGATGAAAAATTGGATTTTATGTTTGGTGTCTTGTTTATTGGCAGGCTGTGGTGGCGGGGGAGTAGCTAAACCCACTGTGGAAGAAAACGTCTATGCACATGTAGTCGGGCTCGGCGATGCGAGTGGCAATGAAGAAATGTTTCAGGCTGCCTTTGTTTCCGGTGCTGCTCCCAAGAACCGGAAAGATTATGGCAAATATGCCTTTATTGTAGAAGGTCAAGCCGAGATCAATGGAGATGAAGCGAATGTGCCTGTCAAAGTTATTGGCGGAGTGATCTCTTCTCAAGACGGAGATCGTGCAGCGAAAAAAAAATCTGGTGACAAGTCAGAAACCCAAATGACCTGGAAGCTGCAGCGCGAGGGGAAAGAATGGAAAATCAAAGAAGCACCACTCCCGGGTTAATCTGTTTCTGTCTACTCCAGCCAATCAATTTAAGTGCCGTTGAACACTGTCGATTTATAAGGTGCATCGTTGAAGCAGGTTAACGGCAATCAGAGACGTATGCTGATAGCTGTCATGCTCTTGGGCATGATGGCTATCGCCGTTTCCTGTTCTGATGATGGGGACAGATCCTCGCAAACGGAAAGCCGAACCAACAACAAGTTGCAATCGGCGACTGAGTTGCCTCCTCACGATCCTGCGTCGGCCTGGAAGCAATTCTTGACTGCTAACTTTGCCGGCGATCAAGCCTGCGCGGATTGTCACCGCAAGGAATTTGAGGCACACCAGCGTTCCGGTCATTCACAGACCGCAATACAGATGCATGAAAGTCGTCTGGCAGAACAGTTATTGAAGTTAGATACTTATCCGGATTCCCGTCGCGATCAGCAGTGGTCATTTCAGTCAGGCGCGGGGCAATTTCTTGTCAAAGATGAGACGTATCCCACGATGCCAGCACTGTCAGTAACCTGGCTACTGGGCTCGGGGACGCATGCGCAGACGGCGATCGCCGTTGATGAAAAACGGCGGCAGGGAGTCGAGCTGCGCTGGTCTTGGCTGGCGAATCAAAAAGGACTGGGACTGACGCCCGATCATGAGCAGTATGATGAATATAACCGTAACAGTATCGAGTGTTTTGGCCGCCCGATGCAGGCTTCGGATGTGCTGGCCTGTTTAGGCTGTCATATGACGGTTGGCCCGCCGCCGAGCGCACCATTCAATCCGGATTATTTTATACCGAACGTGGGTTGTGAACGCTGTCACGGCCCCCGCCAGCAGCATGTTGAACTGGCAAAGCTCGGTCGCGGCGGTGAAAGTAAGCCACTGATTAACTACGCCAACGCGGAACAATACATTGCCGCCTGCGCACAATGTCATCGGGATGAAAATAATATTTCCGCAACAGCAGACCCGAATGAACTGGTTCGTTTCCAGCCGTATGGCTTAAAGAAAAGCAAATGTTATCTGAAATCAGACGGTCAGCTCTCGTGTGCGAATTGTCATGATCCACACGACGCCACCTCACATAACCGGACACAATATATCCAGCAATGCCAGTCCTGTCATCAAGCCGCTGATCAGTTAACCGTGTGCCCTGTGAAGCCACAGGGAGATTGCATCGAATGCCACATGCCAGCCGTCGAGTGGACGGCCGGCATTCGGTTTCATGATCACTGGATTCGGAAACCGGAATGAAAAGGAAATCAGAAAAAGGGTTATCTATTATTAGACTCCAATTGGAATAATCTATTTGATTGAGCTTCAATTAAATTAGGAATATTAGGCAACCCATTGTTCCGAGTTGTTCTTGGCTGAGATGCTTGTAAGTTAATTCGGACCTGAACAATATCTGTAGATTCTAGCACCAGAGCATTATAGACCTGCATAAAACTCCTTGCCAACTTTGTTTGTTCAGAGCGTTGTTTTCTGAACAGCGTGATGTCTGCGTCATGATCGCCCTGTAAGGCGAGTCTCCGTAGTGTTGCTTGAAATAACGATTGAGAAGGAATCGGAGCAAAGAACGAGGAGATTTGTTTCGCATTGCTATCGATCGATTTTAATCGATCGAGGAGGGGGGCACTTGGTGTGCTTTTATTGAGTAGACTTAGATTCAAAAGAAATTGACTCAGAAGAGTTTTTTTTGCTGGACTTTTACGAGGCTGGTATGTGATTGGGTATTTTGAGGCATCAGGGAAACGTTTTTTTAAGTCGCTTGGCTTCAGGTCTTTCACTTCGATTAGTTCAACTCTTATTGCCAGCGCTTTGTGAATTGATGCCAGAATTGGAGCAATATCGTCAAGTGGATCTTGTGTGTCAACCAGTAAGTTTACAGAAGGAAGAGTCGTGGAGTGCGTTACTTGGAGAGTCGCTCCAGGTTGCAAATGGGAATCTTTTTCTGAAGGGACCTGGAAAGCAAGAATTGGGCCGGGATTTGTAGTGTATTTATAGTCATAATCGACTTTGAAAGCGCCGTTCAAAATACTTAAATCGGTATTGTCTAAGCTCACAATGGCTTTATTTGTTTCCGTACGAGTCACAGTCAGTTCATCTAGTTTTATCAGCGGTAATTTCGAGTTTGTTGTCACAGTTTTGAAGTCTTTTTCTGTGAACAAATTATTCCATTTACCATCGACGGAAATTTTGATCTTGCCGGGGAACTGAGAATAAACCGGATTATGTGGCCAGACCTTTTTCATGTCCACAATCAGACTAGGATGAGCCTTATCTGCTTTAAAGTCAGTGACGCTGACGGTGTATTTCGCAGGCTGTTTTAGGATTTCTTGTTGTTCAAAAAACAAATCTATTGTTTCACCAGTAGCACAGTCTTTAGAGAGAGTGTCAATTTTCGACTCTTCCTGCTTTGTGTTAGCAAATTTGATGATTGTTGATCCATTCCAGGGGTATTTGGTTCCATTTTTGACACTCACGTTTCCGGATAGTGTTCCTTCGATTTGGCTCGTGATTTGATCCTGCTGAATTTCTACTCGATACGCCGGACCAGTAATGGTAATTGTAGGATCAATATATTCGAGTTGATAATCTCCTTTACTTAAAGTCAGTTTCAACTTTTTTTTATCAAACTTACGAGTGATTTGGCCTTTGCCATTCTTCTCGATCTTCACTGTACTCTCAATCGTTTTCGGATCGGTAATATTTTCCAGGTTAATCTCGACATCACTCTTGGGAGCTTCTACATGAATCTCGAATTTGATTTTCGCCGTCTTGTTTTCCAATAAAGTAATACTCTGGACCTTGACTGTATTTTCATTTGTTTGAGCTCCCTCAGTGTTTGGGCTAAGACCCAAAAACAATAGCAAGGTGACAAATGGTAGTGTGCTCGATCGAGACATCGGTATGGTCCTTTCTCGGTTGTGGACTAATGGGTACTGTAGTGTCATTGTACACGTGAATGTACTGGCGACAAAAGTGTGAATAGGGGGTTTGAGTGGAAAATAACGAATTTGCTGATTCTCAGTTGGTACAATGCTGGATGGACACATTTCTCGGGAAAGTCCTGATTTCCAGCTGAAAAACTAAAAAAGAAGTACCTCCAGATTCCTTCTGGCGCTCACTCAACCGGGTTCTAATTGTGTCGAATATTCGGATCATGAGCGAAATCTTGATTCTTCCCTATTTAATCATTGAATTGGGGGAAATCACCCTGAACAAGACGACACAGAAGGCCGATTTTGAATGTGGTGTGAGATCTTGTGTATAGATCTGAGACTTTGACCAATAGTAGGGCTGTTATTTATAAGGTGAATCATTTGGCTTGATCATCACGTTCAAGTCTTGGCACGGAATGGTTCCAAGGAAGGTGACCATGTTTAAGTATAAGGATTGTCTTGTTCGCATCTTATTGGTGTCTACGATCACGGTGGGGAATCCAGCCGTTGATTGTCTGATGGCCGGAGGCGGGCTGCCTTGGTTTTCCAAGAAATCAAAGCCTCAAACCTCCATGGAACGCGTGGCGGTGAAGCTCGACCATATGGAGCACAAAATCGGTAAGGATGGAACCGTCGTCATTAAAGCACCTGACGTCTGGGGCGAATCGCGTCTGACGAAACACCGTCAGGAATTCGAACGCGTGATGGCCAAGAAGGTCAACGAATTCAAAATCATGATGAATGCGTCGATTCAACGTAGCGACCAGGCTTATCTGTCTAATGCTCTGGCCATTCAGGCTGCCGCTTCTTCCGTAGGTAAAGAGACTGCCAATGGTACTACGGTAGGGATACCTGGGACAGATAATTACAATATATTGCAGCAAATGTCTGAAGGACAGCCGATTGTTTCTGGTATAGCCGCAACAGGAACAACTAATTCACCGATCGTGCGGACTAATATTTATAATAATCCTAATCTTACCGATACGAATAGTGCTTTCAAGGATATGAAATATGGGCTAGAGCCGACGATTCAACTGGATCAGTTAAAACGGTATCTGGATCACTTGAATGAAATTCGTCGCGTGAATGAAGGGGACGACACGGCCGATGCGCCGGGGTACTCTTTGAATCTGGTACGAATTCCCGTCTCTGTGTTACCGGGCTACCATACGCGCAAAGGTCATGGGGCCGAGGTGACTGTCACGGCGACGCCCCATATTTCAGGAGAAATACTGCCCCGTGTCTTTCGGGAACTGGTGATCAATGATCTGGTGGACGAATTGAGTCTGTCGGTATTGAAACTTCAGGAAGCAATGGGACGTGCGCCGGATGTGATTCCGGAAAAAGGCAATGCTGGAGCTAATCCGCCTCCGCCTACTGACGTCAGAGCACAGATGTTATCAACAAAAGTCTCTGCTCCAGATGCAATTAAACGTGTCAAAGATCAAAAAGCTATCGAGCAGAATTCAAGTCAGGTTGTGATGGTGGCACCCGGCAATCGTCGGGCTCGAAATCCAATTCCTCCTACTCAGGTTGTGAATGTGTTCGGGGAACGCCAACTGGTGGCCATCAGCTATCAGTTTTATCAGCGCAAGCCAGTCGATCATGATACTCATCTTTCCGACGTCCGGGGGTTTCTGCGGGAAGAACTGGAAGCTGCCTATGATTATCTGAAGTCGAATCCCAAATTATGGAATACGCTGGCAACTCAGATTGGCAGTCCCGAGGGGATGGCACCACAGGAAGTCCGCATGGCACTGTGTGAGACGATTAATAAAGCGGTCCGTACGGAAGATTATTCTACATTACAGAGGCTGCGACAGCAGTTATGGAAAACACATCGGATATTGGAAAAGCAGCCTGATCCGGGGATATTCCACCGTTCTGATCTCTTTGACGCTCAGAAATTTGATGGTACTCTCAATAAAAAGAACTATGCCAAGAATGAAGAGGGGAATGATAACAAAAAGCTCAATCTTCTGCCGACCACGGTCAGCTCTCTGGCCTGGGCGGTTCTGGTCGAAGCGTCGCTCCTCAATGAGCAGCTCAATGAAGATATCAAACGGGTCAGCCGTGACCCGAAATGCAACTGCATGTGTACCGGCAAGCATTGTTTCTTTGGTACCGATTTTAAGATGACGGAATCGGAGTATCCCGGGATGGATGACAGCGAACTGCGCTCCGATCCTGCGGCCGAGCAGGCATTCGTCGAATATGTCAAATGTCGCTGGCCCATTCATGTGTTTGCCCTTGATCCCCAACGACAGGATCAGAATATCACAGATTCTTTTAGTATGCGTCGCGAAATGCAACTCGCGTTGGCACTGGCATTTTCTGCAGGTAAGATCAACGCCCAAAACATGACACGCTATTCGCGGCGGATTGAGATCGATATGCAGACCATCGCCTTGAACTCAACGGCAGTCGCGTTTGGACATGGGGCTGATACATTCGGCTGGCGGTTTTATCCACGCGTGCAGTCGCCGCCAATCGATAATAATTTCAAAGTTCTCGTCAAAGATATGCTGATCGGAGGTCCTTCCAAAGATGAACTTCGAAAACAATGGGAACTGGAACCCGGCATGCGGGAGTGTGTGGCGGTTGTTCTGATGCCTTCATTCATTGAGCATGTGACGTTTGATTCGCATGGCCAGTATTTCAAGCTGTCCGGAATGACGCGGCCCTGGGATGGTCATAAAACTCGCTCCTCGATGCTGGAAAATACCCGTTGGAGTGAGGATATTCGGTGTATGGAACTGGCGCTGGAAGATGTGGTCTGTGAAGCGGACCGCTACCGGGAAGGTGAAGTCGAACGGATCATGCGACGTGTGCATCAGGTCGCCAGTAAGCTGCCGATGCAGACCGTGTATGCCCGTGTGCCCAATGAAAATACATTGGGTGGATTTGAAATGTTCTCTTCCGGTATTACCGACCTGGCGCCCGAGTTGATCGACTATTACGGTCAACCCGGCATCAATCCTGCCAAGGAAACGACGTTGTTTCTGGTAGGAAATCATTTCAGTGTGCACGAAACCAAAGTGCTGACCGGAAATCGAAACGCGGCCTTTTCGCTGCTCAGTCGGGATGTGATGGAAGTGCGGATTCCAGCTGGTGTCCAGGTAATTCATAAAGAGAATAGCCGGGAGTTTCCGAACGGCTTTGTGGACGTGCATGTGGCGACGCCTTACGGCGTGTCTGGTCATCTGGCGATTCCGGTGATTCCGGGCAGTCAGTCAGCCGCTTTACAAAGTTATCTCTGGGATCGACAGAATGTGGTTCTGGAGTATGGGTATAAAGCTAAAAAGACTGGAACCGGGGCTGACGAAAAAACGGCCTATGAGATTGAAAATATAGGGATTAAAGTTGGAGAACCTCATGAACTGACGATTTCTATTCCCGGAAATGACCTAGTTGCGCATGCTAACGATAGCAAAGCGATTGTGGCAAGTGTCGTCTACTCGGGGCAAGGGCTGTCAACCGTTTTAGGTCCGAAAGAGAAATCAAATCCTTTCGACTCATTAAAGATGAGGCACGATGCAAAACGGGACGCTTATGTGATCGAATTGAGTGACTACTATACTTTTCATCAAAATATCAAAGAGATGGTAAAGGGATATTTAGATGAAAACTTTTCGAAGGGAGATCCCCCAACAGAAATCTCTTTGAGAGTGGTTGGTAAGTTGACATTCGGGGGTGTCAATATACCAATTGAAAATGAATTGCATCTGATGATTGAACTCGACGATCTGGATAAATAAAAACCGTTCCAAATCTACCAGATGAAATAGTAACGAAATGAGTCAGGCCCGGCGATCACTATCGTTGGGCCTGGTTTCGTTAACCGATGATATCGCGGCGTTGTTTGACGTAGTCCCAGACGACGTAGCGGTCGAGGTCGCTGCCGGCGGTGAAGAAGACGCGGCCTTGTGTGGCTTCGGCCAGACGATGGGCGAACTGGATGTCTTCGCTGGATTGGGACCAGCTGGGGATCAGAAAGATATTAATCGTGATGCCTTCGCGTTTACATAAATGGGCTTCGCGCATCGTGGCGGCTTCGGTTTGCGGATCGGGCGGATACAACAGGTACAGCATTTCACCTTCAAAGTGCGCGGTGGGCAGGCCGTCGGTAATCAGGATGATTTGCCGATTGGGCGTGTCCTGTGTTGCGAGGAAGTGCCGTGAAAGCTGGAGTGCGTGTTGAATATTCGTAAAGTGCGGAGGCACGACTTGCTCGCTGATTCGTTCGTCGCTCATATCCACTTTCAAACGGACCACAGGATCGAAGATCGTGACCGGTTTGGGCATCAGCTCTACAATCTCACCGGCGGTACACGGTTTCGCGAATGAGTACATCTCGATGAATTGCAGATAATCGCCGGGAAATTCGCCGCGGATCAATGCTTCCAGCGCCAGACCCATCTGCTTCACGTTGACGTATTGACCTTCGTAGCGCATTGAGCCGCTCATATCCATCAGAACGGTGGTTGCACATTTAGGCGAGTTGCGTGTTTTATGAATCACCAGATCATCTGATTTCAAACGAATCGGCAAGCCTGGTCCGTCTCGCAGAATCGCATTGGTGAAGGATTGCACGATGTCCATGTTTGAGACCGAATCCCCGAACTCATATGGTTTCGTGCTTGGAATTTCCACTGCACCTTCGCCGATAACCGGGCCGCCGTGCCGTCCGGTGCGTGATGCCTGCAGGTCGCTGAAGATTCGCTCCAGAATGCGACTCTGAAACAGGCGATACGCTTTGGGAGTCAGTTGAAACTGGCCTTTCGAGAATTCCAGCCCTTGCTGGTCGGCCATTTCTCGCATGAGATCGCGGACCTGTTTCTGCATCGCTTGCAGCGATTCGACATCACCCGGCTGAGTGAATTCAGAAAGGGCTTCCATGTCGATGATGGCGATCTGTGCGGTCTCGCGGGCTTCTTCCAGTTGTTTGAGCAGTTCGTCAATTTTTTCCAGTTCCGCTTTGATTTCCAACGCTTCTGGAATCGTCAGGGAAGTGCGTCCTGTGAAATAATAATTGGCCGCCAGCTCGTCAATTTCGTATTTGTCACCCAGGCGATCCACCAGTTGGACCAGACCTTGAGAGAACGGGCTTTGATCATCATTAACCTTGTACCAGAGTCGTTCCAGGTCGTAGATCTGCTCTGCGCGAACGGCCTGATGAAAGAAATCTTTTTGCCGTTTGGGAGGCTGTAGCTGTTTTGCATAATCGAGATAACTGCGGCGGGCTTTTTTGCGGACGCTATCTGTTTCATACGTTTCCAGAATTTTGCGTTTGCGTTCTTCCAGCATTGCCAGCAGGGCATCCAGACTGGGGCCGAGACCGGCAATCTGGCTAGGATCCAGGCGAATCGCCCGCGCCAGCTCTTCCTCGGTCAGTTCCCGCATTGAGCCATAATACATCATATGGTTCAGCGCAGGGGAAACCAGATCGGGGGGCGGCTGCATCGGATCGGGGATGCGTTTCGGATCGTACTTCTGGTACGTATGAATAATCCCGCCGGTCAGTCGTTTGTCAGTCATAAAGGTATCTCGATCTCTCTGAAGAGAGTGATTTGAGAACGGAATTCCGATCAGGTTTCATAAGTGATGCGACCGTGATCCTGCGAGCGTGAAATTTTGCTGTTGGCATACAGGCCGGCCAGAACGAATTCAATACAGGACGCACGAATCGCCTCATCACCGGATGCATTAACTTCAAAAGCTTTGTCCCAGATGGGAGGCACCCGTTTGAGTCGCTCTGCGTATTGTGATGACGGCAGCATGTCTCCCACTTCGATCTTGATGCCTTGTGCGAAGATTTCGCTGATTTCTGCCAAGCCGTGTTCGACGATGTATTCCTGGAACACATCTTGAATCGCCTGGGCGATGATAGCATCGAGCACTTGACGTTCGGACATCTGGCTGGCTCCCATCAGGTCCAGTTCCAGTTTTCCCAGTGAAGAAGAGTAGAGGTGCCCCAGATCGCTGATGCGGGGGACCGACGGTTTTTCACCGAGGACGGCACCACGCCTGCGGGCGGAAGCGACCATCATGCGATAGTTGGCGATACTGAACCGGGCACTCACGCCGGAATCGTGATCGACGTATTTGGAAGCCCGGGCGGCGACAGTGATCTGTTCGATGATTTCCCGCATGAAATAGGGCACGACTACCGGCACTTCGCCATCCAGTTCCACGTCTGCTTCCTGTTCCATGATTTCAATCCCCAGGCTGCGGTCACGCGGGTAATGCGTGTGAACGACCGAGCCGATGCGGTCTTTCAATTGTGGGATTACTTTACCGCTTCGGTTGAACGTTGACGGATTGGAAGAAAACAGGATCAGCAGGTCGAGGTCGAAGCGAATGGGATAGCCGCGAATCTGGACGTCGCGTTCTTCCAGAATGTTGAACAGGCCAACCTGCACGAGTTCATCCAGCTCAGGCAGTTCATTCATGGCAAAGATGCCGCGATGCATGCGCGGGATCAGACCGAAGTGCAGGGCACTTTCGGCGGACATACTTTCGCCGTGTGCGAGTTTGGCGGGATCAATTTCGCCGATGACGTCGGCAAATTTGGTTCCGGGGGACAGTCGTTCCGCATAACGGTCATCGCGGGACCACCAGCCAATCGGCACTTCCTGATCGGGAGTGTTGGCCAGGAACGTTCGTCCTGCGCTGGTGATGGGCTGGTAGGGATCATCGTGAACGGGGGAGTCGGGGATGTCGAGATAGGGGATTTCTGGATCGAGGAAACGCACCAGCAACCGCATGATGCGGCTTTTGGCCTGTCCTTTCTCTCCCAGGAACAGCATGTCATGTTCAGACAACAAAGACAGCACAATATCGGGAATCACGGTATCATCGTAGCCGACAATGCCGGGGAAGAGTTCATCGCCGCTTTGCAGGGCACGCATTAAGTTATCGTAAATCTCACGTTTGACCGTTTTGCTTTGCCAGCCGCTTTCGCGAAGTTCCGCCAGATTGGTGGGACGATTCATAAAGTATTCTCATTCTGCTGTGAGTAAGCGGGATTGTATGTCGTAGAATCTGTTGCTCTGAATAAGGACAGAGAAACAGAGAAGTTGGTACATTTGCTGAAAATAACGAGGCACTCTTAATCATAGACGAAACAGGAACGCTGGCTATAGTGCAGTTGTTCAGGAATGCCTGGATTCAGTGAAAAAGTATTGTCATCCCCTGATTTCAGGCATCTGGGTTGGGATCGCTTACTTTATCGGAATTCAGGTAGGCGATGATATGCGCGGTTGTGCCTTCACCCTGGTGAGAATCCAGCCAGAATTTCCCTTTGATGAGTGACAGACGAAACTCGATATTGCTGAGGCCGATTCCATTGGCATCGGGGAGCCGGTGGTCAAGTTGCCGCGTATCAAAGCCGATGCCCTTATCAGAGACAGTCAGTTCAATATCATGGTTCGGCAGGTGCGTCATACTGACATGGGCTTCCTTCATTTGAGAATGCTTGACGACATTAAACAGCAGTTCGCGGATGCATTCAAATAAAACAATTTTTGTTGTTTCATTTTGCGGGTTGGCACGGTGATCGAGATCCAGAGTTACGCTTAATTTATAACGTTCTTTCATATTATGGGCTAACCACTCCAGCGCCGTGGCCAGCCCTTCCTCATGTAATACAACCGGATTCAGCTCTGCCGTTAGGGAACGCGTGATTTCCAGGCCTTGATTGAGTAGCTCATCGGCGCGTATCAGGGTCTGTTTTACGTCTTGATTTGCAGTATCATTTTTCGCAATGTCTAGATGGATCCGCACGCCGACCAAGACTTGCTGCAGATGATCGTGCAGAATATTAGCAAGGTTGCGACGTTCCTGCTGTCCAGCGACTGCGATGGCGCGGGACAATTCTTTCTGTTTTTGCTCTGCCTGTTTGCGTTCGCTGATATCAGCGATAATTCCGGCAAAGATGCCAAATTGAGGGATGTCCGTCACCGAGAGTTCAATAGGGAAGGTCGATCCATCACAGCGGCAGGCTTTCAGCTCCCGTCTGGCTCCGACAATTTCTGAGATTCCCGTTTCCAGATAGCGGGCGATGTATTCATCGTGGTGCGCTCGCGTGGGGAGTGAAGTCAGTAGACTGACGTTTTGATTAATAATCTCGCTGGCAGTATAGCCAAACATTTTCTCAGCCGCCGGGTTAAACGATTGGATGATGCCCCTGCGGTCAATCGTGATCACCGCTTCGATGGCTGCTTCCACGATGGCCTTGAGTTGTGCCTGTATCTGGCGTAATTTGCTGGAGACAGTCTTGTTTTGCAGAATTCGTTTTAACGAAGCGCGAAATAAATCAGCGTCGATTGGCTTGACAAAATAGTCGGCGATTCCGTTCCGAAAGGCGATGATCATATTCTCAAGTCTGTGTTGAGATGTGATCACCAGTAGCTCAGTATGCGGCGCCAGTTGTTTCAGCTTGGGTAAAAGTTCGTCAATTCTCCCATCGGGGAGGTCGTGTTCGAGAACAATCAGGAAGTAATCAGACCAGTTATTTCGGTCCAGCATTTGCGCCTGCGTTTCGGCAATATCAATGTGGTAACCATCGCTCTCCAATATCTGGGTCAGCTGAGCCCGTGAATCGGAATCTGGTTCCACCAGCAAAACTGGTAAGCCTTGTGGATTGCGCATGCTAGTCATTTTATTTCCGGATGTGGTCTTCAAACGGCCCCCTTAAACTGAATTAAACCTTCAAAATAGCCATTCGCACTGAAACTGTAAATAAGCTCCCCACGACGATGTTTTCCCAGCAGAGTGAGTCTAGGGAATTCCCCTACTCAAATTTGGACAGATTCCCCGTTTTCTAAAAATGACAGAGTCTGTAATGTAGTGTGCAATGGGTGATTCGCTTCAGAAACACATTTTGCTGTGAGTCATAGTAACTCTCTGTTGTAGCGAGACAGAATTGGGATTAACAGGAAATTCATAATCGAAATATGCTTTATGGATGAATCGTCTAGAGGAAAGATAGTGCGAGAGAGTCAGGTTAGCGACATGACTCGTGTGCTCAATTGTAATGGAATGTACTATCGGCGTCTCAGATTGATGTAGGAAGGAAAACTCTGAGCATAAGGGGCAGGGATGTTTTTCGTATTTTTCATCTTGGTTCAAGCACTCTCTCCAGGGAATGAACATTATGCATACGACAGGCAGCTCAACGGGATCAGAACAAAAACAGAGTGACGCCCGCCCTCGGAATCAATTAATGTGGGAAGATCAGGCAGAGGCATTAGATTATACATTGATTGCTGATCTGTCGAACGAACAAGTCCGTCGGATGACGCGAGAGGAATTGGCGCGGGTGATTCAAGCTGCCCATCCGACCGTATTAAGTGAGGACTGTCGGCAACGTTTGCTTTATTTTGATCGAGGGACGCTGGAACGGCTGGCGTTTTTGGCGCGTTATTCTTGCCAGAATCAGATTTCGCGTACACTCCATTCAGGGAAAGGACGTCATGCTCGTTTTAACACGCAAAAAAAATGAACAGATTCGGATTGCAGATGATATTGTATTGACGGTTGTCCGAGTTCGAGGGGGAAAAGTGAAACTGGGAATCGAATGTTCCCGGAAAATCCCGATTCGGCGAAATGAGGTCCCCGTCGAGCCCTTATGTGAGGATGAGTTGTACCTGTCAGAGCAGCCCCATGAGCAGGATCAGTTAGTCCTTTAATCGCTGCTGTTCTGATGAATTCCCTGAGGTTGCTGGCAGGGAATCCTGTACTGTTTTTTGTTATGCTGCCTGATTTATTTATTCTGCCAGTCAAAACTAAGGAGAGAATGGTGAAACTACAAGGAGAGACGCGGAGCGTATTGCTTCCCAATCCAGACAATCAACTTATGGCGCGGATCAGACGGGCCCTGAGAAATTCAGGTTATGCTCCGTTGTTTCGAGTGCGCGTTGTGGTAGATCAGGGAGCTGTATTTCTGGAGGGAGAAGTTCCTACTTATTTCTTAAAACAGGTTGCCCAGACCCGGGTTTTGTCGTTGGATGGGGTTAAGACATTAACTAACGAATTGGTTGTTGAAAGAAATATCGAGCCTCATTTTTAATGCTGGTATGGAATAGGCCTCGTCTTCATCCGAGACTTGTACTGCGTGCCTGCACATATAGACGAAGGCACGTGAGTTCTCCTGCGAGACGCTCTTTATATTCTGCGGTGGCAGCCTGTCATGGCTTCCGCAATTTGAGCAGACTGCTCATGGAAAAAGAAACCCTTGTTGTTTCGTAAAAACAGCAGTCTTGTAATGACCATGCTCGACGGGAAGTTGCGCAGCATTCCAGTCGATTTTGCCAGGCTCATAATCATAAATATTCTGGTAGCCCAACTCCAACAGACGCTGCATGGCCTGCTCGGAAATCGGGCATTCGAAATTCAAACTGTAGACAATGATCGTTTGGCATTTATCTGGAAATTTCTGCAGAAACTGTTCCTCAAAATGATGATTCAATGGGATATTAATCGCCCCGCGTAAGTGAAATTCCTGATACGAGGTTTCGGACAAAACCTCGACGAGTTTCAGATCAGGGCATGATACGATGAGCCTCTGTAAGTCATTTCTGCTGATGGTCACCATGGTCTCAACCCTCTACAAAAATATTGAACGGCTTTACGCTCATTCCATTTTTGTACTTCTAAAACACAACATAGAAATTCTGCATCGTTGGTTTTATTTTATCGATATCAAACTCTGTGAACATCAGGCTAAGAGAGCGAGAGCATGAGGGTGAATTTCTGATGCTGCTATCGGGAAATACCCCAGTGGAAATGTGGTATTGAACTTGGGGAACGTGGGCTTTTGTGTGACAGGCCACAATGGGCTTGCTCAGCCTGGACTGTCATACCAGCCTGATGAAACTGGAACTCGGCAATTCCTTTAGTTTTTTTCAAGCACCCACTGGATTGCATTCTGGGTTAATTCCGTTGCGTTATCCAGATTCAGCTTGTGTTTGATATTTTCCCGATAGGTTTCCACGGTTTTGGGGCTCAAATTCAGTTTTGCAGCAATCTGGCGTGTCGTTTCTCCCTGACCGATTTGTTCAAAGACTTCCAGCTCACGATCAGAGAGACTTTCAATGGGGGATGCGTCAGAGTAATTTTCGGAACCGACTGAGCGGCAGATCATACGCTCTGTGATCTCGGAACTGAGGAAGACTTTCCCCTTGAGGACCCGGTAAATGGCTTCGATTAATTGCCCCGCGGCCTGTTGTTTATTTACATACCCCAGCGAACCCGCCCGAATACACCGTTCTGCAAATAATTTTTCATCGTGCATTGAGACCGTCAACATTTTGATCTGTTTGAATTGGGATTTGATATCTTTGATCAATTCCAGGCCACTGCCATCTTTCAAAGAGAGATCAACGATAACCAGATCGGGAGGATCGTCCATGATCTGCTTAATCGCACCGACTTTGCTATCTGCTTCTGCGCAGACTTGAAGGTCGGGTTCTCGTTCAATCAGCCGCGAATATCCTTCTCTGACAATGGGATGATCATCGACAATCATAATACGCGTTTTTTGCTGATTCGAATTGCTCATTAAAATGATGCTCTCATCAAGTCGTCTCACATTATGAATTGATTATTGCCGGTAAGAAGTAGAAACTGGTCTTAAGAGCAGCCCCTTCGATTCTTTCTACTCTTTACTAAAGACATTGTACAAACAGATGAAATGGTTCGAAAGAGCGTATTTGCTTTCTGGTCTGGTAATTCCTGCTTGCCATTGATTTTGGGCAGGGATCATGGTTTCCAGGTTTCGGCCCCTTTACCCGAATCCTGAAGTTGCTTTAAGATAGAACAAAATATTCCGCTACCCAAAATATAGGACTCCCATGAGACTTCACATTTCCCGATTTACGGTCCTCACACTATTAACTGCTGTTACACTGCTCGGACCGTTGTACGCCGAATCTCCCAGTTCATCGAAAATGGTGCTCCAGCCATTTGTCGATCGGCATGAACTGGCAGGCGCTGTGGCATTAGTGGCCGACAAGGACAAAGTGCTGTCGGTGGATACCGTTGGTTTTGCTGATATCGCGGGGGCGAAAGCGATACAACCGAATGCCATGTTCTGGATTGCCTCGCAGTCCAAAGGGATGACGGCGACCGCGGTCATGATGCTGGTCGATGAAGGCAAGATTTCGCTGGATGATCCAGTCGAAAAGTACCTGCCTGAATTTCGCGGTCAGATGGTTGTGGCTGAAAAAGATAACAAGCACGTGCTACTTCACAAGCCAACCCATCCGATTACGATCCGGGAAGTGCTCAGTCATGTGAGCGGATTGCCCTTTAAATCAGCCGTTGAAGTGCCGACGCTCGATGCGCTTCCGCTGGAAGCAGCCGTACGCAGTTATGCGATGACACCACTGCAAACCGAGCCCGGTACACACTACCAATACTCCAATGCCGGCATCAACACGGCTGCGAGAATCATCGAAGTGGTGACAGGCACTAAATACGAAGACTTCATGCAGCAGAGGCTGTTTGATCCCCTCGGAATGAAAGACACCACTTTCTGGCCCAATGCAGAGCAAGTTGCTCGTCTGGCAAAGTCGTATCGACCCGATGCTGCAAAAACAGATTTAGTCGAGTTTCCTCTGAACCAGCTGACCTACCCGCTCACTGATCGGAATCGTCGGTTTCCCATGCCAGCCGGCGGTCTGTTTTCCACGGCGCAAGATACCGGGACTTACTGTCAGATGCTGCTTAATGGTGGCGAATTGAATGGGCGGCGTTATTTAAGTGAAGCGGCGTTTAAAGAACTGACAAAACGACAGACGCCGGACTCTGTTAAACAGAGTTATGGACTCGGACTGGCCGTTGGTTCGGACTGGTTCGGGCACGGTGGAGCCCACGCGACGAATATGGAAATCTATCCCGAGAAAGGAATCGTCGTGATCTGGATGGTGCAGCATGGCGGTTTTCCGGGCAAAGGGGCGCAGGCACGCGGCGTGTTCAAAAACTGGGCGCTGGAACGCTTTGGCAAGTGAATTCACTCTGACACGCGGGGGGCAATGCTCCCGCGATTCCTGCCAGTAGCATGTAAGAAGCACTCAAGTTCCTGGCTTATTTTGTTCTTCAGAGAGATGGTCACTGATGAGTATTTATCAAAGATTCGGCGTGGCGCCGATCATTAACGCTTGCGGCAGCGTGACTCGGCTGGGCGGGGCACCGATGTCATCCGAAGTACTCGATGCATTTCGCGAAGCTGCGGGTGAGTCGGTTCCACTGGAGCAGCTTCAGGCGGCTGCCTCGAAAAAAATCGCCGGGCATACAGGAACGGAAGCGGGGCTGGTGACTTCAGGAGCGGCGGGCGCTCTGACGTTGGGAACGGCGGCGATTCTGGCAGGTCATGATTTAAAGCGGATGGAACAGCTACCTCACTGTGACGGATTTCCGCATGAATTCATCATTGCGCGGGAGCAGCGCAGCGGTTACGACCATGCCGTTCGTGCTGCGGGAGCAAGACTGGTTGAGGTTGGCTTCAATGAAATTGTTTCCAATGCCGGAGTGCGTCGTACGGAAAGTTGGGAGTACGCGGCTGCGATTAACGAGAACACCGCAGGTATCGTGTATGTGCATGCGGCTAATTCACAGCCGACATTAACAGAAGTCGTTGAAGTCGCGCGACAACATGATTTGCCGGTTCTAGTCGATGCGGCGGGCGAACTGCCTCCTCGTGCCAATTTGAAGGCGATCTCAGCCACAGGCGCTGCTCTGGTTGCCTTCAGTGGTGGGAAGGCGATTCGGGGACCGCAGTCAACCGGGTTATTATGTGGCAAACGCGAGTTGATTTCTTCGGCCGCATTACAGATGCTCGACATGGACGACCATTACGAGCTCTGGCAGCCTCCCGCTGATTTGATCGATACGTCATTGTTTCATGGCTTGCCCCGGCATGGAATCGGCCGGGCTTTGAAGGTTTCCAAGGAAGAAATCGTCGCGCTCCTGACGGCGCTCGATCTGTTTGCCTCGGGAGCATACGACGCGCAGAATCAGGAATTTCGATCCTGGTTGGAATTAATCGGCGAGGAGCTGGAACTGGCGAATGTTAACGCCACCTGTTATCTGGCCACGCCGTTCAGCAGTGAGCGCTGGCCTCTTCTAGATATTCATATTGATGAAGAGAGTGTGGGAACCGCGTTTGAAGTCTGTCAGCGACTGCGTCAGGGATCGCCGCCGATTTATGTGAACCATGCTCGATTACACGAAGGCTTGCTGACCATTAATCCGTTGTGTCTGACTGCAGAAAATGTACACATTTTAGCAAAACGCTTGTGCGAGGAACTGAAGTAGTCCCGATCGCTGAAATTGAGCCTGTGTCCAGGTTTACTGTAGCGTCTTCAGGGCGATTTAGACCGAGTATCATAGAACGAGGGACGCTATGGTTAAAGGGGATGTACTCTAGTGTTTCCGATTCTGATTCGCAAAAGGCCAATTTCCATTCTCATAATCGATCGCCAGCTGTGGCGTTTCGATCCGTTTTCCGTTCGCAGCCAGACTGTGCATCACCGCGTCTAAAATGCCAGTTGTGAGTAACGTACGTTCGACCGGATACGAAACCTGATTGGTGTGGATCATTTGTTCGATGGCTTTGAGCAGATACGCAAAATGGCCGAAGGGGGGATTCAGTTCCAGTTTGAACCAGGTGGCCAGCGGTTTTTCCTGTCCGCGCAGCTTCACCGCGACGGCATAGTGCACACTCAGGCGGTTGGCCATCGCGATGGTGCTTTTTAAGCCGTCCTGATGTTCCAGGAAATAGAAGGCACTGTCGTCTTTCAGGATGTCTTCCCAGTCTCCCTTGGCGACATTCGGGATCACATCCAGCGCCGCCTGTAACATGGGACGTGCCCACAGACCCTGCCGTTCTGCCTCCCAGATTTGCGAGCCCCGCGCCGTCTGTACGGCGATGACTCCGGTGGGACCTGTTCTACGTTCAATCAGTGATTGTTGTGCTTCGAGTGCATGGAATCCATGTGCTTCAAATTGGCCACGACCGACGGTTAAGACCGCTTCAATTTCACAATCCTCAGGTAGTGTTAATGCTGGCTTGCGCCATGTCACTGGCAGTGAGGAACCCGCCATCAGCGGAAAGTTCATTTTGCGAGAGGTGTCATACATGGCTTTTGCATCCCGCCACCGATAGGCAAGATGCTTGTCATTAAACACCGGGACTACTTTGTCGTACTTTTTGAATGTCGCCGTAATTTCATCGAAAAACCGTTTGCGGGGATACATATGCTGCTTCGTCTTCGGCGTGTGGGGGTATGTTCCATGTTCTCCAATGCTCAGAACGCCGGCGACTTGAACTTGATTAGTTCCCAGTGTGAGGGCTTCTTCAATGGTGGCAGCGATGGGGAATTTGTATTTGCGGGACAATGCCCGACTCATGTCGCGCTCGGGAACCTGATCGGTATACAGCGAGGCAAGATACAGGTCAGGTCCCAGTCCCCCTTGTTGTTGAAACCCTGCGAGGATTTTTCCGACTAGGACGTCAGTGTGAGAATTGGGCGTGTATTCGGTAACGACAGCGGCAACGGGCAGCTTCGGTCGCGCGGGAGATTCTGTAGCACGGGTTGTGTTTGACATCAACAAAGGCAGGGAAGCAGCCGAAGCCTGCTGGAGCCAGGTTCGCCGGTTCATTTGCGACATGTTGTCTCTCCTGTTATTCAGGGGCAGGTTAGCGAGATACTTCGAGCCAAAGCGAATGAAAACAATCAGCATCCTGAAGATGGGTCAGTGAGTGTTTATGTTAACTATGCTGGATTCCCCACACTTCTGCAAGGAAATTCGAAAGAATCGAGAGTTCGTGATTTCTCGAAAACTTCGAACAGTGAAAAAATGGTCTTGACCTGAAAATATTCACTGTTATAGTACTGTGTACTCTTTGGGAGGGGTCATCATGCATATTCGAATTGAACGCGGTTCTTCGACGCCGATTTCTCGGCAGATCATGGAACAAATCCGGGCACATTGTCTTTCAGGAACTATGAAACCGGGGGATAGCTTGCCTTCCGTTCGCAAGCTGGCACAGAGGTTGACCGTCAATGTGAATACGATTGTACGCGTTTATGAGCGTTTATCTGCCGAAGGGCTGGTCGAAATGCGTCACGGAGAAGGAACGTTCGTGCTGCCTCAATCTGCTGTGACAGAAACTTCACAACAGATGGCCGAACAGCGAGATCAGTTTTCAATGGAGTTTTCTGCGGTCGTGCATCGTGGCATTTTATTAGGGCTGACGGCGGCTGAATTGCGGAAGCTGTTAACGGCGTCGGTTGCGGATGTGAAACGGGAACTCAAAGCAGAAGCCGCTGCGCAACAGAAACACAAGCCAGAATCCAGAACCGCGTAACCTTTCATCAGGAGATTCTCATGTCAGAATCGGCGATCAGAATTCATCAGGTTCATAAACAATTCGGTGCGAATGTCGTACTGGATGATGTCTCACTGGACATTCCCCGTGGTCAGACGTTGGCTTTACTGGGGCGAAACGGAGCCGGTAAAACCACTTTGATACGAATGCTGCTCGGTTTATTGAAACCGGATAGCGGGACAATGCAGGTCGATGGTTGTGACCCCACGCGAGATGCGATTGAACTTCGGCGTCGTGTGGGTTATCTGGCGGAAGACCAGACGATGTATGGCTGGATGACGCCGATCGAACTCTGTCATTTTCTGGCCCCCTTTTATCCCGCCTGGAATCAGTCACTCGCCGATGATTATCTGGAACGCTTTCACATTCCCCGACATCAGCGAATTGAACAGCTTTCCAAGGGACAAAACGTCAAACTGGGATTAACACTGGCCCTCGCGCATGAACCCAATGTGGTCATTCTGGACGATCCCGCGTTAGGGCTGGACACGATTGCCCGCAAGGAATTCAATCGCGATCTGATCGAACATCTCCAGGCAGCCGGGCGGACCGTATTGTTCAGTTCGCATTTACTCGATGAAGTCGAAGCGGTCGCGGACGCAGTAGCGATTCTGGATGGCGGCAGAATTATACGCCATGCTGCTACCGAAACACTGCGCAGTGAAGTCAAACGCATTATTTTGACTTCCACAGGTATCTCTGAAGTCTCACCGCCGGCAGGGTTGCTCGATGTGCTGCAGTTGGATGATCAGTTTGTGGTAACCGTTGATGGTGCAGCGGACTTTGTGGAGCATTTAGCCGAATTGGGAATCGATCATGAAGTCGTGGATTTGAGTCTGGATGAAATTTTTGAATCGTTTGTGATCGGTCGCACGCAGGGCTGGCCGCAGGCGGGAACTCCGGTTGTTGTATAACAAGCATAGTATCTTGAGAGCGATAGATTAAAGGACCCGTATTATGGATTTCGTTTTACAGTCTCTGCTCTGGAAAGAATGGCGGGAACGCAGGCGGACATTTTTCGTTTGTCTGGCCTGGATTTTGTGTGGTGCGATTTATGTGGTGTTTTATGAAAGTACCTCTGGTTGTCGCACGCCGGTCTCCCGATATGGTACGGTTTGTCTGATTTACAGTTTATGTATGTCAGTTTTTCTGGCGATGCGGGTGTCGCTGAGCGAAGTCACGGATCAAAC
>TARA_R110002095_G_scaffold191993_1_pt1 | contig 87353 bp, 76 predicted proteins | sample TARA_R110002095 | Tara Oceans TARA_R110002095 (sample SAMEA4397255) | marine metagenome | biome: Polar Biome; feature: [SRF] surface water layer (ENVO:00010504); material: water (ENVO:00002006), including particulate matter (ENVO:01000060) such as... | depth 5 m | reverse complement strand
ATAATGAATGGGGTTACAGTACCCGGGTTGAGGAACTTATTGGACGCCTGGCAAAATTTGATGGGATGGAACTAGCAGGTACTGACAAGTTAACTCCCTATAGTTAGTAATTCAACTCATGAAAACGGACGGCTTGCGAATAATCAGTGTAGCAAGCCCCCCAACGAACTGCCAAGGGCAAAAAGGAGAAAGCAGGTATGTATAAACGAATCTTGGTACCAGTAGATGGTAGCCAGACATCAACATTGGGACTTAGCGAAGCGATCAAGTTGTCCAAGGATCAGAAGGCAAAACTCCGGCTTATTCATGTCGTGGACGAATTGATCATTTCAGGAGGTTTAGATGGAGCTGCCTATTACCCCGGCAACCTCATCGAAGATCTCCGTGAGGAGGGCAAGAATATTCTTAAGGCGGCTGAGACCCTGGTACAGAAGAGCAGCCTCAATTTTGATTCCGTAATGCTCGAAGACTTTGGGGGCCAGCAGACGGCGGGCCTGATTGTGGGAGACGCGAAGAAGTGGAAGGCGGACCTGATTGTTTTAGGCACTCATGGTCGCCGCGGGATGAAGCGTCTTGTTATGGGAAGCGATGCGGAAGAGATCGTTCGAACTTCACCGGTACCGATACTGTTGGTTCGATCAAAGAGCCCAGACAAATTAGCAACTTAGAAGGTGTTGACAAGATAACTTTATTAAGAAAAAAAGTGGGAAAATTTTACTCCATTACTCATAAAATCACCTAGTAAACGGTATCAGAACTCCATAATGAAGGCATTATTGCTACAATTTTGTAGCTTCGGCCCACGAGTATGAGTCAACTTGTCAGTACCGGTTTCGTTATGACCGTTCAAATTTATTAGTAAAATACTAGACTTAATCAAATAGTTCAGTGCTTTTAGTTTTGTAACAAGCAAGTTCCTCAGGAGCCGCTGGCAATCGTGTTACGATCAACAGATACAGACTCAACCAGGCAAGGGCTGTGGATAAGCAACTCGCAAATAACAGAGCACTGCAAAACAGAACAGGCAACGGTCACAGCCTTTCACTGTTTACGTTGTTCGGCATAGAGATCCGGCTGGATATCAGCGTCATCATAATCTTCAGCCTGATCGTGTTCAGTCTGGGCAACGGAATTTACGCAAATTGGCATCCCGAGTGGACACCAGCCATGGTTTGGGGTACGGCCCTCCTGTCCGGACTTGCTTTCTTTGCTTCGCTGTTGGCTCACGAGTTTTCCCATTCCGTGGTCTCCCAGCATTTCGGGATACCAGTGCCGCGCATCACCCTGTTCCTCTTTGGTGGTGTAGCCGAAATCAGCCGCGAGCCTGATCGTCCCAAGCATGAGTTTCTGATCGCCATTGCCGGCCCCCTTATGAGCCTGCTAATCGCCATTGTCTGCAGTAATCTGGCTTTTTATATAGCTGGTGACTTTGACCTGGCAGCAACCGTAAGTGCCGGCGACATAAGCGTGATTGCTAGACTCGGCCCGCTAGCCACGACCCTGTTCTGGCTTGGATCCATTAACATGTTACTGGCCATATTCAACATGATCCCCGGTTTTCCCATGGATGGCGGCCGGGTGTTCCGCGCTACCATCTGGGCCATTACCGGTGATCAGCTCAAGGCCACCCTTTGGGCCTCCAACGCTGGCCGCTATTTCGGTTGGTTTCTGATGGCCGTGGGTGTGATGGGACTGTTGCAAGGACAGGGCCTGGGCAGTTTATGGTCGATATTGATCGGCTGGTTCCTGTCCAACCTGGCTACCATGAGTTACAAACAATTAGTCACAGACCTGGCTCTGGACGGCTTCAAGATATCTGACCTTATGCGCACCCACTTCGAAACTGTCGATGCCGGCATGCCTGTGCCAGAGTTTGTCGATAACTATCTGTTGCGCAGCAACCAGCGGCTCTGGCCGGTGACCGGCGATAATAAATTATTGGGGACAATTAGTCTTTCCCAGATCCGTCACCTCCCCGCGGAAAACAGGGCACGCCTTACACTGGGAGAGGTTATAAGTTCTATAGAGTCGATTGATTATCTGGAACCAGAATCGCGTGCCAAAGTTGCCATTAATGCGCTTGTAAAAGCGGGAGACGAACCAATGCTGGTGGTACGGGATGGAAAGGTTCTAGGGCTGGTGCAGCATTCCGATATTGTGAAGTGGATGTCATTGCGTAACCACGTGTAGATCTGCAACTTTGGAAAATGAAGCGGATCCTTTCATGTTGACTTGTTTGTCAGTACCGGAATTAGTAAGTTTCCTAGTACTGACAAGTTAACTTTTTTAAGGAAGAAAAGTGGGATAATTTGATCCATTTACTAGTCAAACCGATACTGACAAGTTAACTCCATCTGTACTCAAGGATTCACTCGGTCCTGTCGTGCGTCGTGATTGCACTCCAGGACGCCAGAGAAACGATAATGGCTCCGACGATAAGGTCATTCCACGTTGCGGCAATCCCTTCGGGATAACCGAGTATCCATGGCGCGAAGAACAGCCACGAACCGATCACGACGTTCGTCCAGCTGATGTTTTCGAACTGAAGTGGCGCCATCGTACGGATGACCGCGAGCACGAAAACCACGACCCCGACTGCGGCGTCGTTCCAGATCGCCGAGGCGACTTCTGTGTAACCGAAAACATGCGGAGCCAGCACCAGCCAGAGTCCCGCCACGATATTCAGGCCACTTGACCAGTGGACGAACATTTTAGTGTCGTGAGTATCCATAATATCTCCTACTCTCTTTCAGTTTTGTATCTACCTTACGATTCTTCAAGCTATCAGGCACCTCACCGTTTCCGATTGATGCACATCAAGTAATGGAGATAATCCAATTATCAATCAGATTGGCTGGGGCTGAGAAGTTGGCTAATCTCTCCTCCTAGGGTACTGACAAGTTAGCTCCCCATAGTTGATAATTCAACCTATGAAAACATCAAATAGACTATATCAGCGTCATCGCTTCCCATCTGAAATTATCAAATATGCCGTATGGCTCTACTTTAAATTCAATCTCAGTCATAGAGACATTGAAGATTTACTTGCTGAACGTGGAATTCAGGTTAGCTACGAAACAATTCGACTGTGGTCCAATAAATTTGGGCCGAAATATGCGACGAGATTAAGAAGAAAGCATCAAGGCTATGGGGATACTTTCTTCCTAGATGAAGTCTTTATCAGAATAAATGGAATGCACCATTATCTTTGGCGTGCGGTTGATCAAGATGGTGAGGTAGTAGATATATATCTTCAGAAACGACGTGATGGACGGGCAGCAAAGCGATTCTTTAGGCGCCTATTGAAGAAAAACCGAGGCGAACCCAAGAAGATAGTGACGGATAAATTAAGAAGTTACGGCGTTGCTCATCAAGAGCTTATTCCAGAGTCGATTCATGATACAAGTCAATATGCTAATAATCGTGCAGAACTTTCGCATCAACCAACCAGGGTTAGAGAGCGAGGCATGAGAAAGTTTAAATCTGTAATGCAAGCACAGAGATTCTTAAATACACATGCTGCTGTTTACAATTTATTTAACTTGGGACGTCATTTAGTTTCTGCAGAGAATTATCGATATTTTAGATTGCGCGCCTTTGCGTCTTGGGAAAAGGCAGTCGCAGTATAGATATGAAAAATGATAGTGTTTATCGTTTTAGGAAGTTAACTTGTCAGTACCTTATTAACGCTTTCATTGTAATCTCCTCCTATTTCATAAAGATATTGTGGGAGTACTACCAAAGCCTCCATCGATTTTATTAATAATTATATTTGTTTCCGCAGCCACCACTTCTGCCAAATAAAATACAACGCTGGAATAACGCATAAAGTCAGCAGCAAAGTCGTCACCATTCCCCCAATCATAGGCGCGGCTATTCTTTGCATGACTTCAGAGCCAGTGCCGTGCCCAAACATTATAGGCAATAGACCCGCAGTGATAGCAGCTACTGTCATCACAATGGGCCTGAGACGCTGTAAAGCGCCATTACCTATCGCTGCTCTTAGTCCAGAAACAGAAAATGAATTATTTAGTTTGGCTTCGTTTATATATTCATCTCGATACTGATTTAAATAAATCAGCATAATCACGCCTATTTCAACCGATACCCCTGCCAGTGCAATTATGCCTACTGCCACTGCCACCGACAGCTCATAGTCCAAATACCACAAAAACCAGGCACTACCTGCAATAGAGACCGGCAAAGAAACCAGCACTATCAATACATCTGCCACACGTTTAAACGCCAGATAGAGCAGTAAAGTAATAATCAGGATCGTAAAAGGCACCACCAACTTCAGTTTTTCTATTGCTCTTTGCATATACTCAAATTGCCCTGACCAGGCAAGACTATAACCTTCAGGAATAATAAGATGCTCATTAAGAAATTCTCTGGCAGTACTGACATAAGTACCAACATCGATATCATTGATATCAATATAGACCCAACCGGTGGGGCGAGCATTTTCACTTTTGATCATAGGCGGACCATCTTCTATTTCAATCCGGGCAAGATCAGCCAATCGCACTCTGGCACCCTGAGGAGTAATTACCGGTAATTCACGGATGTTTTCCAATGAGTCACGGACATGAGCCGGATAACGCACATTGATTGGAAAGCGTTCTAGACCCTCTATAGTTTCCGAGACATTCATCCCCCCAATAGCAGTCATCACAATCATCTGAACATCATCAATATTTAAACCCAGGCGCGCTGCACGTTCACGATCAATATCCACCACTACATAACGACCGCCAACTACTTTTTCAGAATAGACACTGGCTGAACCCGGAAAATTACTAAGCAAACGTTCTATATCCGCACCAATTTCCTGAATCACTTTCAGGTCAGGTCCGCCAATCTTCAATCCTACTGGCGTTTTAATTCCTGTTGCCAACATATCAATACGGGTTTTGATTGGCATGACCCATACATTGGAGATCCCGGGCAACTGAACTCGTTGTTGAATTTCTTCGCGGATATCCTGAATCGTCATTCCTTCTCTCCATTCTGATTCGGGTTTGAATCGGATCAAGGTTTCGATCATCGTCAGCGGGGCTGGATCGGTAGCAGTTTCTGCACGTCCGATTTTCCCGAAGACCTGAGAAACTTCTGGTACTGATTTAATCAGGCGATTCGTTTGTTGCAAAAGTTGCGTTGCTTCGCCAATAGGTAAGCCTGGATTAGTCGTCGGCATATACATCCAGTCACCTTCATCCAAGGGCGGCATAAACTCTGTTCCCAGTTTCGAGAAGGGCCAGATAGCAGAACCTATTAATAATGCACCCCCGATAATAACCAACCAGGGGGAATGCATTACAAAATTTATCACTGGACGATAAATTGCCGTTAATACCCTGTTTACAGGATTTTTATGTTCAGGTAAGACCTTCCCTCTTATCAGATAACCCATAAAAACAGGTATAAATGTAATAGAAAATAGTGCTGCTGCTGCCATCGCCCAGGTTTTGGTAAAAGCCAATGGGGCAAACATTCTGCCCTCTTGCGCTTCTAGGGTGAATATCGGCAGAAAACTTAAGGTAATAATCAACAGGGAAAAAAACAGCGGCGCTCCAACCTGAGAAGAAGCTTTATAAATTAACTCCCAGCGATTCGTTTTTGCTAATTCAGGATCTTGTTCTATATGTTTGTGCACATTTTCAATCATGACGATAGCGCCGTCTACCATCGCGCCAATTGCGATAGCAATACCGCCGAGCGACATGATATTGGCGTTAATGCCCTGTGTTCGCATTATTATCAATGCGGCCATAATCCCGAGTGGCAGTATTGCAATGGCAACCAGCGAAGATCGCAAATGGAACAGGAATAAAATACAAATCAACCCCACAACAATAAATTCTTCAATCAGTTTGCTATAAAGATTATCGACTGCATTATTAATCAGTTGTGAGCGATCATAGGTTGGTACAATTTCTACGCCCTCTGGCAATCCCGATACCAGGCTATCCAATTTCTCTTTAACTGCCTCAATTGTGGCGAGTGCATTTTCTCCATTACGCATCACTATTACACCACCAACCACTTCTCCTTCACCGTTTAAATCTGCAACTCCTCTGCGCAACTGAGGCCCAATCTGGATAGTAGCAACATCACCTAACAAAACCGGCACATTACGCTCATTTACTTTTAGTGGTATCTGTTCAAGCTCGGCAATACCTTGAATATAACCAGTTGCTCTGACCATAAATTCGCTTTCAGCCATTTCTATAACCGAGCCCCCCACTTCTCGGTTACCTTTTTGTATGGCATCTCTGATTTGTGTCAGATTCAGCCCCAGAGCGCTGAGTCTGTCAGGATCAACAACAACCTGATATTGCCTGACCATGCCTCCAACTGTAGCGACTTCTGAGACACCCGGCACGGTTTGTAATTCAAATTTAAGAAACCAATCCTGCAAAGCGCGAAGCTGACTGATATCCTGCTGACCTGTTCTATCAACCAGGGCATATTCAAAAATCCAACCCACCCCTGTTGCATCCGGCCCAAGCGCCGGGGTGACATTAGCTGGCAAGGCAGCACTTACCTGACTCAGGTATTCCAGCACACGACTTCTTGCCCAGTATTGGTCCGTACCATCTTCAAAAATAATATAGACATAGGAATCCCCAAAAAAGGAATAACCGCGCACATTGACAGCGCCAGGCACTGATAACATTGCTGTGGTAAGTGGGTAGGTGACCTGATCCTCCACAACTTGGGGAGATTGTCCGGCAAAAGGCGTACGGATTATCACCTGCACATCGGACAGGTCAGGAATGGCATCAACCGGCATTGATCGCAGATTGATAAAGCCGGCTACCATTAATACCAACGCCGCCACCAGCAACAAGCCTCGGTTTTCAATTGACTTACGGATTATTAGCGCAATCATCACGGCTGCCTGTCTTGTTCAATGGAAATGATTTGATACATTCCGGTTTCAGCCTGTTCAAATTCAAAACTGACCACATCATCCACACTGAAGCCTTGTAGATTAATTTGTGGTGAAAGTTCAAAGCCCATCACCATGGCAGGCCAGTTAAGTTCGCTGACTGGTTGATGGGAGATTGTCACTGAATCATTACTGATTCTGGTTATTGTGCCAGTAGTGGTATAACTTTCAGACGCTCCCGTGGACTCCATTCCAGGCATATCCATTGCCACGCCATCGCTTTCAATGCCTCCTTCTTCTTCTGTGCTCGTCAGGCGTGCCAGGGATTGCTCGCCATTGGCCTCTGCATCCAGAAGAAATTGTCCTGAGCTGACGACCAAATCACCCTCTGACAAGCCACTGATAATTTCAATCCGGGCTCCATTACTAATACCTGTTACCATCGCCTGCGCCTGAAAACGGCCTTCTGGCAAGGCAAGAATCACACGATCACCAGCACCCGACCTGATAACTGCTTCGCGTGGTACTGTTAGTACAGAAAGGCGAGGTTTTGCTTCAATTGAAACGTTTGCAAACATATTTGGACGGAGTTTTTGGTCAGCATTATTAATAAGCAGACGCAGTCTCAGGGTTCGAGTATTCCGGTCCAGTTCAGGATAAACATAAGCCACCTGGCTCTGCCATACTTCACCAGGAAAAGCAGGGAAACTCACCATTGCTAGTAACCCTTGCTGTACAAGACCGGCATCTGTTTCAAAAATCTCGGTATCAATCCAGATGCTATTTAGGGAAGCCAAGGTCGCAATCATGCTATGGGCTTGCACATAAGAGCCCTCTCTGACACCGATTTCGGTGACAATCGCAGTTCTTTCTGCTCGTACTGTCAAACGATTTTGAATTTCACCACGCTGATCAAGTTCAGTTATTTGTGTCCGTGTAAAACCAAGCGCCAGAAGACGATCATAGGCAGCTGTTGCCAATACTGAATTATTCGACCGACTCGCTGTCAGGTATTCGCGCTGTGCGCTGACCAAGTTGGGAGCAAATAATTCATAAATAACCTGACCTGCTTCGACCGTGTCTCCTACACTGGCTAAGTTAAAAACTTCCAGCCAGCCTTCAGCCCTTGGATATAACATCTGAATACTTGATTCATCCCAGCGCGTATAACCCACGGTTGAAAGCACTCGGGAAAAATCCTCCCGTATAACTCTGGCTGTTCTTAAACCCAGATTCTGCTGAATAGCCGGAGAAATCCGAATACTGTTATTATCTCCGCCCTGTTCTTCATAGACAGGGATCAGCTCCATTCCCATTGGTGAAAGCCCGGGCTCCGTCCTGCGATAATTCGCATCCATCGGCGCTACCCAATAAAGCGGTATTTGACCCCTCGATTCCGCAGTATCGTCCATACTGTTATCCATGTAATTTGGTAATAAGCCACTTAGGATACTTGCTCCTATTAATATGATAAATCCTAGTGAAATTATGATGAGCTTCTTCATTGGACATCCTCCACAGGCCACAGCTTACCGCCGCTCAACCTGTCAATTTCTGTTACGGTCATAAATTTTTCCGCTCGCATCTGCACCAGGCGTAGACGGATATCTAGCAATTTTTGTTGGGCTGCTGTCAGCGCCGCAAAATCACCACCCCCTCCTTCATAATTGGCACTGGCGGCAGTAAAAGTTTGCTCTGCTATGGGAATCAATTCAGTTTCAAGTAAAGCAATGTTATCTTGGAATTCTTCATAACGTGACAGCTCCTGTTCCAGCTCAGCACTTAAGTCATTTTTCAAGAGATTAATATCGGCAAGGGAACTGTTATATTCAAATCGTGTAGCTGCCTTACGAGAACTGCGTTTCCCAAAATCAAAAGGGATATTTATACTCACTCCGACCTGAAAACGTAAGGCACTGTCATTCATGATTTCGTTGTAACCAATGTTTAATTGAATATCAGGAAAATCATCTTTTTCTGCCAGTTGCGTTCTATTAAAGGCAGCATTTGATTCTGCTTGCAGGCCCAGTATTTGCGGCTGCGATTCATACATCCAATTTTCAAGCACCTCAAACGCAGGGATATCCGGCTCTTCTAATTCCATAACAGGCACTCCCAATTCACTAGAGGGAGAACGATTAATAAGACTATTAATACGAGCATAGATACGCCGACGCTGCTGGTTTAATGCTGACTCCTGATATGCTGCTTCCACTAGATCAGTCTGTATCTGTAATAAATCCTGTTGTAGTCCAAGACCATTCGCATATCGAGTTGCGGAAACTTCTTCGAGCTCCTCTAATAATTGTTGATGGCTCGAATTGGTCAATAGTGCTTGCTCCACATACCATAATTGCGCCCACAATGAACGGCTCTGATGTACCAGACTCAGCTGCAATTCTTCGTATGAATACTGTGCTATTTCCACTTGAGTAGCAGCTAAGTCAGTGCGTAGAGAAAGCTTTCCTGGCCAGGGAAAGGACTGATTTAGTTGAATCACTTGACGCACACCGAGAGCATTACCAAAATTACTGGGAATCTGATCACCAATTGACGATGGCGCAACAGAATAACTAATTCTGGGATCATCCAGAGCGCTGGCACTTTCAACCAATTCACGCCTGGCTTTGACGCGCAATTCCTGAGCCGTGAGCCCGGCATTACTTTGAAGAACTTCATTGCTCAGCCAGTTTGGATTAAGGGCTTCAACTACTTCACTTTGAGCAAAAACAAAGGGGGATATCAGTAAACCCATCACATAAGTTGTTTTGTATATTTTTTTTAAGCAGGCATTAAATATTTTCATTAATCTCTCATCACTTTAACCAAGACAATTGAGAACACGGTCTCTAACAAGACCAGAGACTTGAATTAGTGCAAGAGCTTTTTGAATAGAAAAGTTACCTAAACAGAAAGTGCGGACGCACTAATCCTGTATCAAGTAATGATGGGTGGTCTGAATGGGTTGCCTGGATATGAAGAGGGTAAAATAGATTGATAGAAAATAAATTTATGCGTCGATTTAACTACGTGTTGAGAATCTTCAACATCTGGAACGACAATGGTACTCATAACACAAAAATTACATTGCTGTTCACACACATGTCCATCCATACTTATCGAGGTCATAGCATGATTACTCGTCTCTGTATCCGTTTGATGTTCATTAGATTCCATTGACATAGTAGCGCAATGTTCTTTTCCAAGGTTTGCGGTCGCCTTATCAATTTCAAGACAGCAGGCTAAAAATGGCGCCGCCAAGGTTTGTCCGCAAAATGCGAACAGCATAAAGAATAATAAATAGTTGGATTTATATTTCAACATATTCTGATATGTTAATATTAAAATCGTATGCGCCGCAAGCTTTAAAACCCAACTTCTAATGATAAAAAATATCTTTAGGTTTTAAATAAAAAACTATCAATCCCTAATTTTCAAATAGTCAATGTCTTTTCTAAGACGTGAATATGAACATTTTGTAAAATAGCCAGTTCTTACCCGCATCAAAATACGTCAGAATAATTGTAGAAAGAAACATGAGCCTCCTATAATCACTATGATTAATTAACATCCTTAAACTTATCCGTTATAAGGTTATGAGTATTACAAATCTCCTTCTCGGAAATTTTAAACCAATTCTATACCAAGCCTTTTTGCAATAAGTGCAGTGAGAATAAAAAAAAGAAATGTAATTCCTATGCTTGCAAGAATAGTAAACCAGAACCCAAGACGTGGTAGCAGCATAGGGAAAAGAGCAAACATAGGCAATGTTGGTATAACGTACCAAAAAGTAAACCAAGCATGGTTGGATATTTTCTCCAAAGACTGGCTTTCATAATACATCCAAAATAAAACCAGCAAAGTCACTAGGGGTAGTGCAGCAATAAAAGCTCCTAGTCTGTCACTTCGTTTAACGATTTCAGATACGAGTACAACAATGGCCGCTGTTGATAGATATTTTATAATAAGTAGCTGCATAAATAATTAGTAAATCCTTATCTTGGACTAGTTTTTTTATTGAAATGTATCATCCTGTAAAGTGCAGGTAATACAATCAATGTCAAAATTGTTGAAGAAATGATTCCACCAATGACCACTGTTGCCAGAGGACGCTGAACTTCTGAACCGATACCTGTATTTAGTGCCATTGGTAAAAAGCCAAGAGAAGCAACTAGCGCGGTCATAAGTATTGGCCGCAAGCGGGATATAGCCCCGTTAAAAATTGCTGTATTAACATCTTCACCTTGCTCAATTAATCTGCGTATAAATGTAACCATTACCAAACCGTTCAGAACAGCAATACCAGAAAGAGCGATAAGCCCAACGCCTGCAGAAATTGAAAAGGGGATTCCACGAATAGTTAATGCAAGAATGCCGCCAGTTAATGCTAAAGGGACGCCCGTAAAAATAATCAGGGCATCACGAATCGAATTAAGGGCCATTACAAGTAAGGTCAGAATAAGCAGCAAAGTAATAGGCACAACAATTGTTAAACGTTGGGTTGCAGATTCCAATTGCTCAAAAGTACCTCCATACTCAACCCAATACCCTGGAGGTATTTCTACATTTGCAGCAATAGCAACTTGGACATCCTCAACAAAAGAACCTAAGTCTCGACCACGAACATTTGATGCTACGATTACACGTCGTTTCCCATTTTCTCTATAAATCTGGTTATAGCCTGTTTCTAAATTAAAGTTAACAAGCTCCCCTAAAGGGATGACTGTGCCATCTTGCAAAGAAACCGGAATCCCGGCATAGCTATCAGGATTATTTCGTTGGTGAGTATCCAAGCGAACAATGATATCGGAACGCTGGTCTCCTTCGTAATATTTACCTGCAATAACCCCGCCGAGTGCTGTAGCCGCTGTATCCTGTATGGTGCTTATATTTAATCCATAACGAGCGATTATCTCCCGCTTTGGCTCTATAGTGAGAATCGGTAAGCCTGTAGATTGTTCAACAGCAACATCAGCTGCGCCCGAAACTGTATTCACTGCTGCTTCGATTTCATTCCCCAGTTCAGCAAGACGGTCTAAATCATCCCCAAAAACCTGAATGGCTAATTCAGTACGAACTCCAGACAGTAATTCATTGAAACGCATCTGAATTGGTTGCAAAAACTCATAACGGTTACCCGGTACAGGTGTAACCATTGCTTCCAATTCACTAACAACTTGTGTCTTTGGTTTGTTCGGATCAGGCCATTCTTCACGGGGTTTTAAAATGATAAAGGTGTCAGCCACACTTGGCGGCATTGGGTCAGTGGCGACTTCAGCCGATCCTATTTTAGAAAACACTCGCTCAACTTCTGGCATTTCCCTTACTGTAGTCTCCAGTAGTAGTTGTAATTGAATTGCCTGCTGCAGAGAAGTTCCTGGAATTCTAAGGGCATGCATGGCGATATCGCCTTCATCAAGATTTGGAATGAACTCTGTCCCTAATTTACTATAAAGATTGACACACCAAACTACGATGCCTACTGCAATCAAAACGACAATCCAATGAAAACGGAGAGAAAATCTTAGTAAAGGTTTGTATGCAAATTTTGAAAAACTAATTATAGGGTTCCTACGCTCCTTGACTGGCCCTCGAAAAAAATAGGCTACACAAGCGGGAGCAAAGGTAATTGATAGAAACATGCCACTTAGTAATGCAATGATGACAGTAATAGCCATAGGCTGGAACATTTTACCTTCAACACCAGTCAGCGTAAGGATCGGAATATACACAGCCGTAATAATGAATACACCGAAAAGTGCAGGACGAATAACTTCAATAGTTGCTTCAGCAACAAGCTCCATACGCTCCTTGAGGGGTAAAATTCCCTTTTCGTATTGCTGACCCAGACGCCGCATACAGTTCTCTACGATGATGACGGTACCATCAATAATCAGCCCGAAATCCAACGCCCCAAGGCTCATCAGGTTGGCGCTAACTTTAGATTGCACCATCCCTGTGATTGTCATCATCATGGCTATGGGGATTACTGCTGCTGTTAATAGCGCTGCGCGTATGTTGCCAAGCAAGAGAAAAAGTACGGCAACAACTAACAAAGCACCTTCGATCAGGTTTTTTTCTACAGTCGCAAGGGTTCGATCCACGAGGCGGGTGCGGTCATAGACAGAAGTGGCACTGATACCCTCTGGCAAAGTGGTGTTAATTTCTTCTAGTGCAGTGGAAACATTATTAGCAACCTCACGACTGTTTTCACCAATTAACATAAAGACAGTACTCATCACTACTTCATGCCCATCTTGGGTGGCGGCTCCGCTGCGCATGGATTCACCAAGCTCCAGTTTCGCCACATCTCTGACTCTTACAGGCAATCCATTGACAGCTGTGATCACTATATTTCCGATATCGTCTAAGGCTTCTACCTGTCCTGACACTCGCATAAGCCACTGCGATCCGTTGTACTCAATAAAGCCTGTTCCTCGATTTTCATTATTGTTTCTCAGGGCTTCAACGAGATCATTGTGATCTAAACCATAAGACATTAAGAGAGCAGGATTAAAAAGAACCTGGATTTCCTTTTTATAACCGCCAATAGGGTTGATTTCTACGACTCCAGGGACTCTTAAAAGCTGCGGTCGAATAATCCAGTCATGTACTGTACGTAAATCCATTGGGTTTATAGGCGTGCCATCTGCATTTATAGCACCTGGAACAGCGTCTACAGTGAACATAAATATTTCGCCTAGCCCGGTTGCTGGTGGTCCTAGTTCCGGTTCTATATTGGGAGGTAATTCTGAGCGAATGGAGGACAATCTTTCTCCTACCTGCTGGCGAGCAAAATAAATATCGGTCCCTTCTTCAAAAATTACAGTTACTTGAGATAGCCCATAACGTGAAACTGAACGAGTTGATTCCAACAAAGGTAATCCTGCCATAGCGGTTTCGACAGGAAAGGTGATTCGTTGCTCTGCTTCCAGAGGGGTATAACCTGGTGCGGGACTATTAATAACCACCTGAACATTTGTGATATCTGGAACGGCATCTATTGGCAATCGATTGAAATTCCATATACCTAAACCAATCAAACCTATAACCAGTATAAGCACGAGACCGCGTCTGGCTATTGCAAGTTTGATAATGGATTCAAGCATGTCTTGTTCCAGGTTTATTAGTGGTCGTGGGAAGCGCCAGATTTTTCTACATCAGCTTTCAGAATATAACTATTTGTAGTGACATATTCAGTGCCAGGAATTAAGCCACCCAGAACTTCAATCCATTCGGAATCCTGGCGGCCTAATTCCAGCATTCTTACTTCGTAACTATTGCCAATTTTGGCGTAAACAACAGTAAAATCTCTGAATGACTGTAAACCTTCTCGTTTAACGGCAAGGGGTACTTCAAATTCACTAATGTTGATTCGGCCTTCTACGAATGTGCCTGGTGGAAACTGGCCGTCTGAATTATCTATTGCAACTCTGGCAGTTATCGACTGGTTACCTGAAACGGTCATATTAAAGTTGTCTATCGTTCCACTAGTCATTGCCCCGCTAACTGGAGAGCTAATTGTGACAAATGAACCTTGATAAACCTGAGCGCGTTGGCTTGGGAAGATAGATAACTCTGCCCATACAGTTGAAGTATCCATAATTTCAAGAAGTACTGAACCATTGGTTTGTTCTCCCGGGTTTATATGGCGCTGTGTAACAATGCCATCAATAGGCGCATTAATTGTATAGGGGTTCAGGCTTTCATTACTTTCAATACGAAGCAGCGGATCGCCCTGATTAACCTTGTCACCGATACGGACAGAAACACTTTGTACCAGCCCATCAAAGCGCGCGGTGATGCTTCTCGAGTACACATCATTTGCAACAATCACACCGACAACATCAATATATTGATCTATGGTAGCAGGGCCAGCGATCTCTGTTTCAATGCCAAATGCCTGGCTCATTTCTGGAGCGATGGTGGTACGGCCCTCAAAACTTTCAAATTCCCAGCTATGTCGTCGTCCTTGATAGTTTGCTTCTACGCCGACAAGGAAAGAGTGTGGCTCATATATCACAATATCACCTTTGAGATAGTCGCCTTCAGGCGCAAAGCGGATGATATTCAGTTCATTGCCTAATCGGGTGAGAGTGACTGTTAAATCAACTTGGTTAAGTCCAACACGCTCACCCTGAAAATAAGGCCAGGCATGATACTCAGGAGGCACACCAGTTTCAAAGATTGCTAGTTCAATAGCAAAGTCATTGTCTTCTAGAAGACGACCATCATTTGGGCCTCTCGGATAGTCTGCGTCTGTAGACTCCATTTCCATTGATTCAATAGAGGGCAAGTCATCATTGCATGATGAAAGTAATGCCAATCCCATTAAAAGCAATAAAATGTTTTTTATTGAGTTCATAATAACCTCAGGGTGTGAATTGCGCTGATGAAATGGCAACACCAGTCAACCGTTCAATCTCAATTAGATTGTTGTAGATGTCAAAGCTGGCAGCGATCAGATCATTTTGTGTTGCCAGCAAATCAGTCTGAGCAGAATTCCATTCAAGATAGCTGTACCTGCCAAGTTCATAAGCAGTCTGTGTTTCTTCTAGTGCTTGTTGGTAGAGTGGAAGAATTTCATTACTTAGAGCCGCAGTTACATGTACGCTGTGCTGCAGTGCCTGGTACATAACAAACAATTCTGCTTCCAATCTGACTCGTTCTGCTTGTGCTTCTTGCTCAGTCATTAGGATATTGCTTCTAGCAGCTGCAATATTTCCTCGGTTACTATTCTGCCGACCAATGGGCATAGAAAATCCAGCAACAAAAGCATTATCGTTAGTGGCTTCTATGCGACGAACCCCAGCAGAAACACGCCAGTTTTGCTGGTTCCTTGCTTCTTCAAGTCTAAGTTGGGCTTCATTCAGGCGTTGCTGTGAAAGAAATATTTCCAAGTTAGGGTTTTGCGCGAGTCGAGACTTCATAGTCTCAAAATTGTCGATGTCGGGTTGATCGAAAATATCACCAGCAACCCGTGAAAAGGAAGGCTCAATTTCTCCAAATTGTGCGCCTAGTCGGTAATAAGCTGACAATAATTCATGTTCAATATCTTCAAATACCAATTCTCGCCGGGCCAGTTCTGCATTTGCTCTAGCTAGTTCCGCTCCAGGTGCTATTCCGTTACTTACACGTAGCTCAATTTCAGTAACCGCATCTTCTGCTAAGCGGATACCTTCAAGAGCGCTGACCATTCTAGTTTGAAGCAGCAGGCATTCCAGATAGCGTCTTGCTGTCTCTGCAACAGCATCCAAACGAGCAATATTAATTTGTGTTTCTATTACCGATGATCTAGCTGAAATCGCATTGACCTGACTTTGTCGAATGCCTCTATCAATTACCCAACTGATACTGAAAGTGGTTTGCATTCCAGAAAATAGGTCATTTTCACCGGAGCCAAGAAAGTTCTCTGCTTCAACTGAAAATTCAGGTTGAGGATTTATTCCTGCTTGCAGAATACGAGCTTCTTGCACTTGCATTTGAAATCCAAGTGCTTGTAATGCTGGGCTTTCCGATAAAGTTCTGGTAAGCGCATCATCAAGTCTTATTACAGCACTAGGTGATTGTGCTTGAGAATTGTTCGGAAGCAACATCAGCATGGCTACTAAATAGGGTAAGAATTTCATGAGTGATTGCTTGTGAACAAGAATATGAGATGTTCCAGGGCATCGTGAATGAACTCATGGCCTATTAGCAGAGAGAAACTTAATAGAGATATTGATAATATCAACGGTAGAACAATTGATGGATAGTGTTGCTCAGCTACCAGACTTTGAATTCTATCGGGTAATAAATTGGACGGCTGATCCAGTAAACTTGATGCTAAAGAACTGCTAGTAAAAAAATGCCCCTGGTAAAGACGTTCAACTTTTAATAACAATTCAGCAACTTTTTTGTTATCTCCATTTTTTTCTGCTGCAGCATTATCACAAGACTGTTCGCATGCCAAAGTTAAATGGTTTAACAGCGAACTACGTGTGCCAGGAAAATGCATCAGTGATAAACTTCGAGAAAATAATTTTGCTAAGGCATCGCGTCGCCATATATGTGCTTTTTCATGAGCAATAATTATATTTTTTTCTTCTTCTGTAAGACATTTTAGTAAGCCCTTAGACAAATAAATCGTTTGTTTTAATAAACCGCAGCTGAGTGCTAGTGGTGTATTTGTGTCGAGGACTACGATGTCTTTCTCTGATTCAGGTATTAAACTGCTAAGTTTATTTTTAAAACGAACAGTTTCACAAATATCTACAAGAAAGTTAAGGGCAATATATGACAGATGAGCCAGGAAAATAATAGCTGGAATCCAGACAAATAAAGAATTTACAGGTGCATTTCGGTGTGCCAGACAAAAATGGAGATGCCCTTCGATATGTCCAAGACAATGATCGTTACTGATACCCGTTATCTGAAATAACGAAGGTAAGAGAGCCAGAAATAGAATTATAAATACGGTCAGTATCGGCAGTATGCTCCATAGAAAAACAATTCGGGCTTGTAGAGTTGGATTGAGCGAACTAATGGGTTTCTGGATTAATGGGTAAAGATATTGGCTTATAAACGACACTAATAAGGTAATGAAAAAACCAAAAAATAACCCCTGTTGTATTAATCCCAAGCCAGTGATCATGTTTGTTCACTCTTGGCTTTGCTTTTATAATCAGCAATTAAAACTTCTAACTCATCAAGCTTAGAATGGTCTAGTCGAGAGGTAAACTCAATAAAGCCCGCAAAGACAGATTTTAATTCCCCTCCCGACAGTTCTTTAGCTAAATCATTAAATTTCCTTGCCAGCACTTCAGTTCTACTGTGGAGGCTTTGATAATGATAAGAATGTCCTTGTTTGGTTCTTTCCAGAAGCCCTTTTTTATAAAGTCTGTCCAAAGTAGATTGGACAGTATTTAATGTGTTGCCGCGAGTTAGGCCAAGAACGGCATGGATGTCTTTAGCATTTCCACCACCTTCACGCCAAAGATATTCTAATGTCTCTAGTTCAAAATCACCTAGTAAAAGCGGTTTTTCTCTTGTTTTCATATTACTCAATTAACGAAACTATTTAGCGGAGATGAATCGTTTATTAACTTGCCATTATGTAATTTAAAAAACCGACTGTCAATCGGTTTATTGATTGAAACTTTCAAGTTAGCATGAAGAAATCGCTCAAAGAATTCGGTGAATGTATTTACTGGAGATGAATCAATGTCTGCTTTGAGCCAAAAGCAGACTATTTTAATTCTTAATTGACATAATTATATATGTCCATTATTCTAGACATATGGATATACAAGAAGCAATTATAGTTTTTGACGCCCTTTCACAAGAAACAAGGCTTAGTGCATTTCGTTTGCTGGTGGAAGCTGGCCCTGATGGATTACCTGCTGGTGCAATGAGTCAAAAATTGGGCACTCCGCACAATACGTTGTCTTTCCATTTAAATCATCTTTCAAACGCAGGAATAGTCACATCTAGAAGAGCAGGTAGGTCGATAATCTATTCAGCAAATTTTGATGCTATGCGCGGCCTGATTGGCTTCATGGTCAAAGACTGCTGTAACGTTGAATTTGCGAGCATACATGAAGACAAAGAGAATAATTGCTCTGTTATTCAAATTGCTAGTAGTAATATTTAATGAAAAAAGTACTTGTTCTATGTACTGGCAATTCCTGTCGCTCAATAATGGCCGAAGCTCTAATAAATCAGTTAGGTAAAGGAAGATATGAGGCTGTCAGTGCTGGTAGTTCTCCTGCAGGCTATATCCATCCTAAATCTTTAGAAGTACTTAAAAAACATGCTATCGATTATGGGAATCCTAAAAGCAAATCCTGGGATGTTTTTTCAAAAGAACACTTTGATATTGTGATTACCGTCTGTGATGAAGCAGCTAACGAAACATGTCCTCTTTTCCTAGGCAATTCTGAAAAAATTCATTGGAGTATCCCTGATCCTGCTAAAAAGAAAGGAAGCAATATAGAAATCAATGAGGCTTTTAATTCTGCGTATTACCTTCTCAAAGAAAATATTGAAAAGCATTTATTATGAAATCTGATAACAACTCTCCACTGGGTATATTTGAAAGTTATCTTTCTTTATGGATAGCGCTTTGCATTGGTTCAGGCGTGATTTTAGGAGTGATATTCCCGTACTTATTTCAATTGATTGCAAATATTGAATATGCCAACGTAAATTTAGTCGTGGCTGTTTTTATCTGGGTCATGATTTACCCAATGATGGTCAATGTAGATTTTGCTTCACTAAAAGATGTGGGGAAAAAGCCTAAAGGCTTATGTGTAACTCTAGTCGTAAATTGGTTAATTAAACCTTTTACAATGGCGGCTCTAGGTATTTTGTTTTTTGAATATATCTTTGCCGGTTTTGTAGAGCCTGAAACTGCAAAAGAATACATCGCAGGCATGATATTGCTAGGTGTGGCTCCATGTACTGCAATGGTGTTTGTATGGAGTCAATTAGTGCGTGGTGATGCTAATTACACTTTAGTACAGGTATCCATCAACGACATCATTATGGTATTTGCATTTGCACCACTGGCAGCATTCCTTCTAGGCGTGACCGATATTGTTGTCCCTTGGGAAACACTACTCTTATCTGTCGTACTTTACGTCGTTATTCCACTTGGTGCTGGATATATCACTAGAACCGTTCTTGATAACACAAAAGATCATATAAGAATTTCAAATTTCACAAATAAAATTAAACCTTTCTCAATAATGGGACTTTTAGCTACAGTTATCTTATTGTTTGGATTTCAAGCACAGACGATTATTACAAATCCACTAGTAATCATACTTATAGCTATACCTCTTATCATTCAAAGCTATAGCATTTTTATAATTGCTTATGGTTGGGCATACCTGTGGCAAATACCTTTCAATACAGCAGCACCTGCAGCTTTAATAGGAACATCTAATTTCTTTGAATTAGCGGTAGCGGTTGCTATTAGCCTTTTTGGGTTACATTCAGGAGCAGCATTGGCAACTGTTGTTGGTGTGCTAGTAGAAGTTCCCGTTATGTTATCTCTTGTAGCTTTCGCAAATAAAACTCGAACCTATTTTGTTGCAAATAACTAATATTATTATTCGCCAAAACCCACAGAAACCTTAAATTTGTTTTTATAATAATGTCCACTTTGGATAGAAAGCGGACATTAGTAAAGGATCGTTTCGTTATTGGCAGAGCTTCTAGGCTACAGCTTTCTTAATACGTGCAGTCGCAGCTCTTTTTTTGCGGGCAGCGGAGGCTCTTCTTGCTTTGCTAGCTTCTTCAGCTTTTACTTTCTTCTCCCAGCTTTTTTCAAATGCCTCCAGCGCTTTGGCTCTAGCTGTTAGTTTCTTTTGAAAAGGTTTGGCAGTTTTCAATTTACTCTGGGATGTTGCCATAATGGCTTTTGCTTCATGCAGGGAATTTCCCAACAAGGTTGCAGCAGCTTTGGCTTTCACAACTTCATTATGCGCTTTCTTTGAACCTGATTTTTTAACTGCCACAGCAGCTTTTAATACCTTAATTTTTGCTTTGCCCAGTTTTGACTGGACAGACTTTACTGCTCTTGAAGCCTTGTTAACCTCTTTCTGATGGCTCGCCAAATAATTGTCTTTGGCTTTGACAATTTTGACATGCAAGGATTGAAAATCCGATTCGAGTACTTCCACAAGATGCCTTTTTTTCTTTTTAGCCATGATAACTCTCCATTAAATGTATTGTTAAAAACCCGCTTTATATCAGGAAAATAACAGTAATTGTGAAACATACTAGCACGCCTTTACATGGTTAATTTTGATATACCGCTAATGTCTGCTTTCTATCCAAAGCAGACGTTAGGTGATTTTTAAAATTATCGTCATTAATATGTCTGCTAACGGCCAAAAGCGGACATTGGAGAATTGGGAATGCCATCCAACTAGTAGGAGTTAACTTATCAGTACCTCTGATGAAAATATAAATCTACCTTCCAATAATTTCATCTCGACATTGTTCATCGGGAAATTCAAGCTCAATTGTAGTATCAGCTAACTTAAATTTTCCCAGTTTCTTGGCAATTAAGCTTTTTAACTGTCGCTGCTCATCCTGGTGAATTATTTTCTTTAGCAGCAAATGCGCCGTATATACATTATGCTCGCCATCTAATGACCAACAGTGCTCATGATGGATTGCTTCAATTTCATCTAACTTCATAAGTTCCTGATTAATCTTACTGGTTAATAAAGAGTCCGGTACGGCCTGGAAAAATATCTTTAGAGTATCTTTTAGATTTTTAATGACATTGAAAAGAATAAATAATGTAAACCCTATCGCTAGTACAGGGTCAAGTATTGGCCAATCATAAAACATAAGAATTATTGAGACTATAAATACAGCGACCCACCCCAAGACATCCTCAATTAAATGCCAGTTCAGTACTTTTTCGTTAAGACTTCCTCCGCCACTTAATTTATAAGCTGCATAACCATTAACCAAAATTCCAAGAATAGATAGGCCAAGCATGCCCTCTGTTATTGGCATCACCGGATTAAATAGTCTTGGAATTGATTGGTATAGCACCCAACCAGAACCTACAACCAGTACTACCCCATTTAACAAAGCACCAAATAGAGATAAACGACGATAGCCATATGTAAAAACTTCATCAGCGTCTTTTTTAGACAGCTTATTTAGAAGCCAGGCAGACCCAATAGAAAGACTATCGCCTAAATCATGAACAGCATCAGCCATTATGGCCGTACTATTAGTTAGCCAACCTCCTATGAACTCAATAACCGTAAAACAAACATTAAGTATAAAGGCCCAACCAATTCTGTCGGAGCTGCGATCATGTGAATGATGTTTATGCATTATTTATATTAATCATTGATTTTCGAATTGATTAAACATATTTCTACAATTATTCTATTTGCTTTAGTCCAAAGTTAACATCTTTGAGTATAAAGTAAGGCAAAAGATCAAAGATTTGAAGCGAATAGAAAATATATTAGTTCAAATGAGAAAAGGGGGATTACAGTTGTAATGAAATCGGAGGAAAGTACTGCCCAATAATTTATATAAGTTCCGACTTAATCTGACAATACCCCTGAATTAATTGAATGCACGACTAATGCTACACTTTATTTCTTGAACTTTAGCAATCGCAACCCATTGAACACCACGATCAGGCTGGCTCCCAAATCGGCGAAGACGGCCATCCACAACGTTGCTATGCCTGCAAAATTGAGCACCAGAAACACTGCTTTGACGCCGATTGAAAGAGTAATGTTCTGTTTCAGCACTGCGCTGGTTTTGCGGCTCAGGCCAATGAACAGTGGGATGCGCCTCAAATCGTCCTCCATCAACGCCACGTCCGCTGTTTCCAGCGCCGTATCGGTTCCTGCAGCGCCCATGGCGAAGCCAATGGAGGATTTCGCCAACGCGGGGGCATCATTGATACCATCGCCTACCATACCAACCATGCCGTAGCGCTTCCGCAACTCCTCGATCACTCGCAGCTTGTCCTCCGGTAGCATATTGCCACGCGCGTCCTCAATGCCGACATGCGCTGCAATAGCCTTGGCTGTACTATCGTTGTCCCCGGTCAGCATGACGCAAGTTACCCCGAGACGCTGTAATTCCTTCACCGCTTCCACGCTGGAATCGCGGACTGTATCCGCTACCGCAAAAACGCATAGTGCCTGTTCTGCGTTTGCCAGCACTACCGCTGTTTTGCCTTGCTTTTCCAAAGGCAGCAGTGTCATTTCCACATGCTCTCCACAAACATTCAGCTCTTCAAGCAGCCGATGATTGCCAAGATAATATAGGGTGCCACCAATCACGCCTTTAACACCGCGCCCGGTGATGGATTCAAAATCCCTCACGTCCATCAGTTGTTTTGAGTTGGCCTTGTTGACGATGGCATGGGCGATGGGATGTTCCGAATGCGTATCCAGACTTGCGGCTATCTGTAACGCCTTTTCCGGTGAAAAGTAATTCAATTCCTTAATATCCGTCACAACCGGCTTACCGTGTGTGAGGGTACCTGTCTTGTCGAGCGCCAGCACTTTCAGCTTGCGGCCTTCCTCCAGATAGACTCCACCCTTGATCAAAATGCCAAGCCGTGCTGCGGCGGCTAGACCACTCACTACCGTGACTGGAGTAGAAATTACAAGCGCACAAGGACAGGCAATTACCAGCGTGACCAGTGCCTTGTACAACCAAGGCATGAATTCAGCACCAAACGCCAACGGTGGTACGGCGGCGATCAAGATAGCCAATACGACGATTGCCGGTGTGTAAAAACGTGCGAACTCATCTACAAAGCGCTGAGTGGGTGCACGCTCGCCCTGGGCTGTCTGTACCGAGCGTATAATACGTGCCAGTGTCGTATTCCCCTTGTTTGCCGTCACCGTGAATTCAAATGCCCCTCGCTGGTTGATCGTACCTGCAAACACAGTATCGCCCAACTTTTTCTCCACCGGCATACTCTCGCCGGTAATTGGAGCCTGGTTGACGGTGGACTGACCGCTGCTTATTTTGCCATCAAGCGGAATGCGCGCGCCCGGTTTCACCCGCACAATTGCTTCAATCTGAACATCATCCACAATCATAGACCGCCAATTACCATCGGATTGTTTAACGCTGGCTGATTCCGGTGTCATTTCCATCAGATCGCGTATGGCATTGCGCGCGCGGTCAAGTGAGTAGGTCTCGATCATTTCAGCTAGCGCGAACAGAAATGTCACCATTGCCGCTTCCGGCCATTCGCCGATCGCCACGGCTCCAATCACTGCTACCACCATCAGAAAATTGATATTTAAGGTAAATGTTTTAATGGCAACCCAGCCCTTTCTTGCGGTTTGTTGGCCGCCAGCCAGGATGGCTAGCACAGAAAGTGTGATCACGAGCAGAGATTTTTCATCCGCCGATAACCAACTGGATATCTCGGCAAGGATCGCAGACGCACCGGAAATAACGAGTGACAAAATCTCCCACATATTTCCCCCGGTTGTTGCAGGTTCCTGTTCGCTGCGACTTACACAATTATCACCTTTGCGTTGAGGCTTCATGTCCAGTGCAGTCAATGCCGCAGTGATCTGCTTTTCATCCTCCAGCCTGTGCCACACGGAAAGTTCGCGCAGCATCAGGTTGAAGCGCAATTCCTCGATACCGGATATTTCTTCTAGCTTGTTGCGAATGAGTTTTTCTTCAGCCGGGCAATCCATGTTCTGAATGAGAAAGACGATTTCCCTGAGTTGCATATCACTGTTGATCATGAATATCCCTAATTTAGTTCGTTGGGTATTAACAAGGTAACTCCTTAAAATGAGAACAGTTTGTAAAAAAAGCGCGCATAAATTACCACTTCCTTTTCCCAAGACACAAAGGCACGCAATCTGAAATATCGGTAGTTCTCCGCTGATAACAAATGACGTCCTAAATTGAATAAGTTATAGACAGCAGCATGAGCATTTAGAAATCTCTGTGCCTGCTGTATCGATTTAAGCCGCCTCATGCCCCTCTTGCTCATCGTGTTGGTCGATGCGAATGCTCAGCTCGGTTATTCACATATTGGCTCGTTTCATGAATCGTATCAGGGGTTATTTCCCTATGTGCGCACCATAGTTTCTCAATTTATCAGTTACTATCTTGCGAGGTTCATCATGGTGATTGCGCAATAGTTGCTTAAAGAACCGCTTTGCAGCCTCGCCATCAGGCCGCATCTGTAAGAACACATCACCAACTTCACCGTCCTGATCGACGGCTCACCATAAATAATGTTACTTTCCCTGGATCATCACAAACACTTTTCAATATAGAAAGTATCCCCATACCCTTGGTGTTTTCTTCTTAACCGTTGAGCATATTTAGATCCAAACTTATTACCACAGACGAATTGTTACGTAGATCACTACAATTCCTCGTTCGGCCAATAAATCTTCGATACCTCGATGGTTCAGGTTGAATCTGCAGCCCAATCTACACTTATTTCCAAAAAATCATTGCAGCATTTACGCCTAGTAGCGAGCATAAAACTAGTTTTTGTGAATTATTTGTGATTTCTATTTCACAATCGTAATCTTTCACTTAATTTTTTCCTTCAAGTGCTTCTATTTATACTTTTTATAAACATAAATTTCGTTTTAATTTTTAGATTCTAACTACCCATCACTTAATCTCATGTCGGCTATTTTTCCTTTTGAAAACCAGCTAAAAAGGCAAGGGAGTACAAACAAAGTTAAAAAGGTAGAGGTCACTAGTCCACCCACGATAACTGTAGCCAAGGGCCTCTGAATCTCTGAGCCAACACCGTTTGACAAGATCATAGGAACTAATCCTAAGGCAGCTATAGAGGCGGTCATAAGAACGGGGCGAAGTCTTGAGGCGGCTCCTTCAAAAATGGAAGTAAAAATGTCGTCTCCACCCTCCAGACGCAAATTAATTGCTTCAACCATTACAACACCATTTAACACAGCCACCCCAAACAAGGTTATAAATCCAATGGAGCTTGGAACAGAAAGGTATTGTCCTGATATAAACAGAGCCACAATTCCGCCTATCATGGCTAATGGCAAATTAACCAAAATCAAAATTGCCTGACCGACCGAATGAAAAGCGAAGTAAAGTAGCAGCCCTATTAAAGCTATTGATAGCGGTACCACGATCATCAACCTTTGATTTGCCCTTTGTTGATTTTCAAACTGCCCACCGATATCAATGGAGTAACCTGGGGGCAAATTTACCTGCTCGGCTATGCCCTGTTGAATATCTGCAACCACGCTACCCATATCACGTCCTTGTACATTGGCTTGAATAACAACTCTGCGCTGCACATCATCACGACGTATCTGTGGCGGTCCAGATTCTATTGAAATATTTGCCACATCACCTAATCTGACCCATGCGCCAGTGGATGATTGCAGGCGCAAATCTGACATCGCCTCAATATCCTTTCGAAACGAATGAGCTAAACGCACATAGATATCATAGCGTTCATTTCCATTGATAACCTGTCCTGCAGCACGCCCGCCTAGACCATCCCTGACTACAGCCATAACTTCGCCCACGTCAATCCCAAAACGGGATAATTGTAAACGATCAGGAATAATAACAAGTTGGGACTCACCTTCAATCTGTTCCATTGCTACATCGCGTGCACCATCGATACTTTGCACTACTTCTACAATTGTCTGCCCTTGGTTTGCCAGCACAGCGAGATCTGGACCAAACAGTTTGATGGCTAACTGCGCTTTAACGCCCGATAACAACTCATCTACCCGTGACGCAATTGGTTGTGAAAAGTTAAACAATAGTCCTGGGTGTTGTTCAAGCTTCTCCTCCATTAACCCTTGTAACTCTGCTCGATCTTGGGCACTAGTCCATTCGCTTATAGGTTTCAAACCTATATAAATTTCTACATTACTGACAGGCTCCGGATCCCCCCCGATCTCTGCGCGGCCAATTCGACTAGATGCATAGGTCACTTCAGGAAATTCCATTAACATATTTTCCAGTATGGGGGCTACTTCTAATGCCGTTTCCATACTGGTTGAAGGTGCCAAAGTTACACGTAAATTGATTGTTCCCTCTTCTAGCTCAGGCACAAATTCTGTCCCCAATTGGGGAAGCAACCAAAAAGCCACTAATAATAAAAATACAGCTCCTCCCAACACCCAAGATTTATGTGTCATGGCCTTACCAAGTGTTCCACGATAGATTTTTTCAAAAAATACCATCAGTGGACTTGTCCTTGCTATGAATCCACGCTGGAAGAAATAACTCGCTAACGCCGGAACTACTATCAGGGATACTGCCAGGGATGCTGCCATGGCAATTATGATACTAATCGCCATGGGCTGAAAAAGCTTGCCTTCAACACCTTCTAAGCTGAACAGAGGTGCAAACACAACCATAATAATAGTCACAGCAAAGAAGACAGGTCTTGCCACTTCACGCGCAGCTTCCTGAATGCGTAATCCTACATTGCTATCCTGAGCAACATCATAAGGATCATCATCTTCTATGGACAAACCAACAGCATGAACTTTGTCATGCCGTTTATCAGGTTGACTCAAATGTTTAAAAATATTTTCCATCATGACAACCGCACCATCAACCATCATACCTATGGCTACCGCTAATCCACCAAGAGACATCAGATTTGCCGATAAGCCATTGTAAGCCATTACGGCAAGTGCCATTCCTATCGACAAAGGGATAGAAATTAATACAAGGATGACGGCACGAACATTGAGCAAAAATAAAACCAATATTATGACGATAAATATAAAAGCTTCAATCAGTGCCCTTACTACGGTTTCAACCGCTTTTTCTATTAAATCTGCTTGATCATAAATAGGCTCAAAACTTACGCCTTCGGGTAATGCCTGCTGAATTAATGCAATTCGCTCATTAATACCATCAATCGTAGCTTTAGTATTAGCCCCCATACGTTTCAGCACAATTCCAGAAACAACCTCTCCCAACTGATTTATATCACCATTGGCAGCTCTTCTGGTTATGGTAACAGCCCCTTGACGGATCTCACTTCCCAACTCCACGTTCGCTACATCGGCTACTCGAACTACGGTCCCGCTGATCGTTTTCAGGGGAATCTGGCGTATATCTTCAAGACCTTCTTCATCATGACCCAACCAGCCAACGCCTCGAATAACTAATTGCTCTTGGCCACGATCCATATACCAACCACCAGCATTCTCATTATTACGCTCCAGAGCGTCCACCACATCAGCTTGACTTAACTCATAAGCAAGCAATCGAGCCGGATTGATGTTGACTTGATACTGTCGAACATTACCACCAAAGGAAAGTACATCTGTTATTCCATCAATAGGCATCAACAGTAGCTTAACTACCCAGTCATTTAGACTTCGCAGCGCCATCACATCATATTCAGAGCCTTCTTCAGCAATCAGCAAGTATTGATACACTTGTCCCAATCCAGAGGTATTTGGACCAATCTCCGGTATCCCTACACCTTCGGGGATTAACTCTTTTGCAGACTGTAAGCGTTCAAAAACCAATTGTCTGGCAAAATAAATATCCGTACCCTCTTTAAACACAACAGTGATACCTGAAAGACCTGTTTTTGAAATTGACCTTACTTCCTCGACATCTGGTAGAGCATACATCACTGCTTCTATGGGAAAGGTAATTAGTTGTTCCACTTCTTCAGATGCAAGACCTGGCGCTTCTGTGTTGATGGCTACCTGAACATTGGTAACATCAGGAAAGGCATCAAGATTCAGTCGTGGGATGATAAAAATAGCTGAAGCAATTAATATTACTAGTGCAATTATAACCATTAGCCGATTGACTACGGCCCAATCGATCAGTCGATTTAACATGGGAACTCTCCTATCGGTTAATTAATGGCCATGAGCGTCAAATCCGCCCTTGGAAATCTCTGATGCGACGAAAAAAGCACCTTCCATTACCACTCTAGTCCCAGGGCTAATTCCCTCTATTTCTCTTAAGTCTCCAAAGGTACGTCCCAATTCAACCTCTTCCGCCCTGAACTGACCTGTATCCACTTCAACAAATACTGTCCAGTCACCATCAGCTCCTCGCATTAACCCGGATTCAGGCACTGCCATTACAGGTTCATCGGTTGGGAAAGTAAAATACACATCTGAAAATTGCCCAGGATGTAAGCGATCTGCTTCATTCTTGACTATTAGCCTTACCACACGAGTCCGTGTTTGAGGATCTATTGTATGGGCTTCCTGGCTGACTACGGCCTCATAAATCTCACCACCAACAATAATTTCTGCGACTGTTCCTGCCGGTAATTCAAGCTGTAAAGTGGGTGCTAATCGAGCTTCCACCCATAGCTCCTTTTCATCAGCTAATTCAATTAATGCACGCCCTGCTTCTGCCCACTGGCCCTGGCGAAAATCATCACTAAGTACTGCGCCAGCATTTTCGGCTTTAAGGGTATACTCACCAAGAGCTAATTCTTGTGTTAGTGACAGGATATCTTCTTCGAATAAGCCATAAGCTAACAGTCGTCCGTAATCCACTTGATAATCCGTTTGAGCTGCTATAAATCGATTTTCACCAACAGCTTCCCGTCCTAATTGGCTTACCCGCTGTCTTTCAGATCTGGCAACCAGGAAGGCGGCTTGTGCTTCAGCAACAGCCTCACTAAAAAGCGTTACCAAGACTTGTCGATTTTCCACATGGTCACCCAAAGCTACATGGCGGCGTAAAATAATTGAGTCCACTCGTGGTGATACAAGGTAACTTGTATAGTCGTTAGCTTTGATATCTCCCGGGGCATATACTTGGTAGTTCATTAACGCTGGTTGAAGAGTTGCTACTCTAATATTCGCAATAGCAATTTGTTGAACAGAAAGTTGCACAGTACCTTCACTTTCTTCTTCCGAGTGCTCATCCTCATCATGTACTTCCTCCTCCTCGTTATTGTCAGAAAGCGGAATCTGAGCGAATGTATTGCCAATGGGGCCTAGCGTAAAAACATACAGCAAAAGTAATTTTATAATGGTTATCATGATCTTAACTCCGTCAAGTAATTTAATTCTGTATCAGTTATTCTTAAAGTTGTCTTAAAGCATCATTGATCTGGCCGGTTTGTTGTAACCAGTTAATCTTGGCCATTTCATAAAGTGTGCGTAATTCAATCCCGGCTGACAGGCCATCAGCTCGTTGTTGTAAGGCAAGCAAATATTCTGTAGTACTGATATCACCAGCATTCCACTGTGCCTCTAGCAACCCTTCGCTTGATTCTTCAATCCCTTGCATCAGATCCTGCCAGCGTTCGTAACGTTGTTGATATTCCAAACGGACGTTTTGAGCTGATTGAATAGAGAATTGCTGAAGCCTTCTCACAGAGCGATAATTAGCTTCGGCGGCTAATGCTCTTTGTGTTGCAGCCCTTGCTTCAGCGTTGTAATTATTTCTGATATTTAGTGGTATTGAGAAAGAAAGAGAAATTAGGTTTTCTTGGTTAATTTCCCCAGCATTGATGCCAAAGGTAGGATCTGGTCGAGTTATCTTTGCTGCCAGCTCTGCCGCCTGCTGTAACACTAGCCAGTCAGCTCTTGCAGCTAACACCAACGGGTGTTCGTCAATCCATAAGGTTTGTTCTGGTGGCTCAGCAAACCATAAACTCTCAGGAATCTGTGCCAGCTCTTCTGTCCAGGTGGGTAATAATTCGGCTAATCTAGCTTCAATATCTCGTAATAGGGCAAGCGACTGTGCAGAGGTGTTCATCCGCTGAGATAAACTTAACAGCGTCAATTCAACGTCAATCTGTCCTAGGTCTCCCGCTTCCTGCCTTTGTGTCACAAGATTGATTAACGTATCCAACTGGGCTTCTTGTGCTAGCGCCAATTCTGCTTGATTCATTGCATAGCGCCACTCAGTTAGTAACTGCAAAGCTTCTGCATTTTTTTGCTGTAGAACAATGTCATAGTATTGTCGGGCGGCTTCCCGACTATAAGTGGCCTGCTCCTGTCGCACCCCTTGCTTGTTGGTCCAATCAAAGGTCTGACTAATCCCCAGACTAAAATTATTTGCCTCGCCTTCGCGTTCAAACTCTCCACCTAACCGAGGGTTGTAGATTGGACGCAGCAAACCATCTGCCATTGATAATGATGCATTCATAGCCTCCCTGGCTGATACAACTTCAGGGTGCATCAAAACCTGCTCTACTAACCAGCGTCCCCATTCTGTATCTGGAGTAGCTGCTAAACCCGACCTATATCCAAAAATAACCAGAAGCACTAAAACTGCATGTTTTACCGTCATTTTTCACAACATCCTCTTTTGTAAATTACATAAAGTAATACCCAGGTTTTAAACCTTGTCATGGAACAAGGTCACTAATCATGTGGGCGTATACAAACTTAAACTCAGGGTAAGAAAAAAATCACACAGCGTGATTAATATTCACGCAGATAATTTTTATACACTTGGGTATTAAGAGAAAAGTTGCGGAGGAGCTCTTAGAGGGGGATGTAATAGTAACGATTCATTCTTGTTGAATGAAGTCTCTATTACAGGTGAAAAATTAGACTGTTGAGGTAGTAGGTACAGGAATAGATCATTGAAATTAACTAATGCATCATGATTAACGATTTTGGATTTTACTAGAACTAATTTGAGATCTAATTCCTTTTCAAAATCATTATCCTCTAAATCATCAATATTATAATCGGAGTGACCATCAATATTTTCAAAATGAAACGAAATAGCTGGCTCTTTTCCATCAGCGCAATAACGCACATGCACATCACCAATTATAGTGAAAAGCAGTACGAAAATTGCTGTGTTTAAGAATATCGCTCTGTTCATATGACCTAATAATACTAGTAAACTATAGATTTAGCGACAATTCTATTATCAGAAGAGCAACCAGAGTCATGTCAGGGATGCTGACAAGTTAACTCTCAGTAGAGTAACTATTGCCGCCAGGGCCAGAACCAGCCTTACTCTTAAGCTGGTAATTATTCACTGCTCAGTTCCGGGCTGACTATCATCAAATAAGCGGTAACCAGCCCCTTGAATAGTGTGTAATAATTTTTTTTCGAAAGGTTTATCAATAATATTTCTCAGGCTATAGATATGCGTTCGAAGGACGTCATTATCAGGCAAAATATCTCCCCATATATGTTGTTTCAGCTCTTCATGAGAAACTACTCGGCTGCTATTTTTCATAAGTATTTCAAGCGAACGCCGCTGTATAGGATTCAGTTCCAGCTTTTGATTCGCACGATGCGATTCCAATGTGCCGGGATTATATTGCAGATCAGCCACAGTAATGCTCGTATTTGCATTAGTTATTTTTGACCGTTTAAATAGTGCCTGAATACGAGCTTCCAGATCTTTAACAGAAAAGGGTTTTACCAGATAATCATCAGCTCCCGCCTGAAAACCCAATAACTTATCAGTTGATTGATCTCGTGCAGTTAACATTATTACAGGCGTATTTATTTTTCCTTCCTGGCGTACTTTCTTACATAAAGTAATTCCATTCATACCGGGCAACATAAGATCCAGAATAATTACGTCAAATTGCTTTGTTACTGCCAAGTGTAGTCCGGTCAGGCCATCCGCAGCAAGATCAAGAGTATGGCCCAAGGGTTCAAAATAATCGGCTATATTCTCTGCAATATCTTTATTATCTTCGATGATGAGTATGTTCATGAATTAGTCATAATCTCTAAAGGATTGCTAAGTCTGACACATCAATTGTAGTTATTTTGTAAATATTTTGTGAAAAATTTGTGAATTCACACCCTCGTGAAGTGCTCTACTATCTGTGTTTTGATAAAGATTAATTTTCATTAAATTCTACAGACATTCGACAAAACAAACAGCAATCATTTAAATACTGATAAAAGAGGTATTGACAAGTTAACTCCATAAATTTGGGAACTGACAAGTTAACTCATACTCATGGGCCGCAGCTAGAAAATAGTAGCAATAATGCGCTCATTATGGAGTTCTGATACCAATTACCAGGTGATTTTATGAGTCAAGGAGTAAAATTTCCCCACTTTCCTTTCTTAAAAAAGTTAACTTGTCAGTACCCTTTTTTGAGCGAAAAAACAGGGACTTTACTTTCGCTCTAGTTTAAATAATTAAACACTCCGATCAATATTCCGGTAATTCGCCTTACCGGAAATAGTCATTATGCTACCTTTCAATTATATGAAACAGCTAGAATAATCTTCACTTATTAAGCTTAGGAAGGGAGTGTTGACGTCAAAGTTAATAGACTGAATGTTATTAAACATTTTTAACTAATTCTGAGGCTACTCTTGTAAAAATATATATGTCCTCACCTTTAGAATTAAAATCGTGCTTCAATAAGCCTAATTGAATTAAAGTGTCGAAATCATCGATAGCGAACCTTTCATCTGAAATACTTATTTCCCCCTGACCATCAAGGTATATATAAGTCGTTCCACTGAAAGTTGAATGTTTAAGAACTTTAGAAGCTCCTGAAGAGTCAAATTGTCGAAGGATGTCTATAGACTGATTCGATAATATCGCATTTGGTTTTATTGCATTAGCTAAATCTGAAAACCCTTCAATACTTGAGGCATAAGCAGTTAAAGCGTTATCAATTTTTTCTAGTTTTTCTTTCAACCATTCTCTATCCTGATTCATTAAAGCTTTTATATATATAGTTGCCTTTGTATTAAGCGCCAACATATCTATAACTTCTTGATGATGGGATTCATTTAACCATTGTATGAACTCATTGAATTCAGTTTTATTATTAGAATCTTTCTCAGACTTAAACTGACTAATTAGCCCAACTATTACAGCAAACGATTCTGCTAAGGCCATACAACTACCCTATCTTGTGTTATTTTAGTTTGTTATTCCTATCAAGTCTGAGCTTCAATAAATCAAACTTTTAAGTTAATTCCCAATATATTTAGATATCTATGTTTTTCAAATATATAATTTGGAGACCGCTAATTTCAGCTAAGCTTCGGCAGTAGGCTTCGCATCTGTAATATTAGACCTATTTGCAAAACAGTTTTAAAAAGCATCAGGCAATCCAAGAAAAGTACTCAGAAGTAAGAATTGGTTAAGAGCGCACTCATAATACGGCTAAATCCTTTCATTCTTAACAAGCTTCCAATAATGTTCGCCAAGAATTGTCAGTTTACAACTTTTCGAATTGATAGCAGCAAAATACATATGCTCTGCATCTACTGGGACGACTAAATTAACTCTGTTCAATTTTTGGAGAACTGCAAACCTTTCAGTATTTTCTTCGATTGCTGCGCTTTCTTCCGGTTCGAATGAAGGATCAAGCTTGAACTGACTAGACCTTTCCTCAAAGAGTTCTGTTAAACGTTTAAGATCATCAAGTTCAATAGGCGGTTGAACTTCTCTCAATGAGACAAAGGCCTTAACATTAGTTTTAAAAATAGGCCTCTGCTCCCAAGGGCCTAGCGATTGATCTATGTGTGCATAGATGCTGCCCGGAGTAATGTCACCGACTAGATTTGCAGCACTACCTTGAAGTGCGTCAACTAAGAGTGATGTAAAAACACCACTACCATCCTGCTCCATTGCATATTGGTCTTCACTTGAGGCTGTTAAAATAGAAACGCCTTCTGATAGAAGAGCATGCTGCCCAACTATAGGTGCATTTCCAGCTATACCAGAATGACAGCAGTCCAATATGATAACTTTACTTCTCGCTTTTGAATCATTCGCAAATTGAAGGAGGTCATTCATTGAAACTCCATCATCTCCATCCTGGCATTCTGAAGAAATTAAATACCCTCCAGTACTTTCTATATATCCATGACCTGAGAAATAAAATAATGCAATTTCACAATCATCACTAAATAATTCCTCAATACTATCTTTAAGTTTTCGCTTGGTGACAACTTGGTTTGGACCTGTACCGATAATCAAGTTGGTGCCAAAATTCACAGTGCCATCACCATGCCTCTCTAGCACTGATTTAACAGAATAGGCATCGTTTACACACCCTTGTAATTTAGGGGCATGTGCATAATGATCTATACCTACTATAAGTGCTTTGCGCATTATTATCTTCCACCACCAACTAGGGTCTTCAGGTTATCCCAAGTCCATTTATACATTTTGTCTGTGGATTTTGCTGCTGTAGGTTTTGTGCAAGTTTTCGAAGAACGGCCATACAATAGAAAATAGGGAATACTTTCCTCCTGAGCTAACTTAATCTCGGCGGATACACCCACTGCTGTATGAGTTTTTTCGCCACAAATAATGGCTACTTGATCTACACGGCGCAACTTGGACCGGACTCTTTCTTTCCAATCCCCATCAATATGCTCTTTAACGGACCAATCAGAGATGTCAAAAGGAGTGTCATCGTGCTTAGACTGACCAACCAATAAGGTTTTTAGATCTGAATCATTATCATAGTCAAAACTAATAAATACTTTACTTGCAGCCATAACCTCTCTCTCCATTGATTTTCCAAAAATTGCCCCTACCGCAAATCCAACTACCGCTCCTGGCATTCCACCTAAAACAGCACCAGTAGCCGCTCCTCCTAATGCCCCTGGAAAAAAATACTCTATTTTTTTAGCTTGCTCTCTGTGAAGCTGGCAATACCGACTTTGTGTTAATGCTTTCTTCCTACAACGATTTCCATTTAGATTTTTACCACTACAGCGCCGCATAACTAGAGACCTCTAGCAACCGCAGAATTGAGTCGCTACAACGCAAAGCTTTTGACTTCCCAAAGCCTGTTGTGAATTAACTGCTTTTGGTTCATTTACTCCAATGACCCAGAACCCATTCCCATTGATGATTTTTATAGTTCCAACGCCAATGAGCTCTAACCCATTTATTTTTCCCGAGCGGTCGGACAGTCTTAATATTTTGAATTCTATCGGGTGGTTTAGGCGGTCTTGGAGGTCTTGCAGGTCTAATTTTTCTAATAACCATATATATTCCCTCATTAGTTACTAGGCAAAACTACTGCCTTCCTTATTCTGTATACTGCAGGAGTAAAATTCCTCTTCAGCTTATCGCAATACATACTCTTGCTCAACTAGGACTTTAACCCTCATCCGATTTTAACTTTCGAGATATCTACTTTAGAGCTTGGCTTTTTATAATAATGATTCAGACATAACTGACCATAATTTATTCTTGTTTTGTAGTAACTTTTTGAAATTAAGGCAGCTCCATTATAGTGAATTTGGAAGATGGCCCTCCAAACTATCAGCTATAACAGTCCATTTTAATAGTCCCTAACAACTCTTTTTATTTACCTCAACACTTATAATTAAAATTCAAATATTAACTAGAAAGGATTAATTTAAATTATTTAGCCAAATATTTGAAACATTAGCTTTATAATTTTTCACATCATGCAGAACCGAACACACATTTGTTATCGGTTTGCTTCCAAGCCACTTTATCCATGTCAAGTTAGGTAAGATGTAGCGCCTAAATTGTTGCTCTCCTACCCCATAAAAGGCTGCCAGGATTTTTACGCCTGCTACCCCACCTAATCTCGGATCGCAAGCGGTATCTCCAGTTGCAGCTACTATTGAGTTGCAGTGTGTGATCCCTTCATCCCGTTCCCTAATTGAAATTGGTATGTTTCTCAGGGGCTCCCTCATCCATTTTTCCAAACCAATCCAACCAGATTCATCCAAACAATCAGCAGTTAGCGCAAATATTTCTTTCATATTATTTCTCCCAAATTACACATCGTCACTTTTTTTACTGTCTGCCGCTACATATCCTACTGGCTTTTGAAACTGTTGGAGATTCAAATGTCCATAAACCTGCAAATTGAGAAAATCTCAACAAATTCCATTAATCCGTATGCTAATAATCCCAGAAAGCATAACCCTGCTCAAGTAAAGCAAATAGCCAAAAGCATTGAAAATGCTCAATTCATCAATCCAATATTGATTGACCAACAAGGCTCCATTATTGCTGGTCACGGCAGATACCTAGCTGCCCAATATTTAGGTCTTGAGCTTATCCCTGCTATCCGTGTTGATCATTTAACCGACGAGCAAATCCGTGCTTATAGAATAGCTGATAATAAACTGGCAGAAAACTCTGAATGGGACGACAACCTCCTTAAAGTCGAATTGGAATACTTATCCCATGTTGACCTGGATATTGATATTGAATCTACAGGGTTTAGTACACCCGAAATCGACATCCTATTGGATGAGTCCTCCTCTTCAGATAAAGAAGCCGCTCCACCGTCTCCGCCATCAGACCCAGTGACAAGACTTGGTGATCTTTGGCTGCTGGGCAAACATCGCGTTTATTGTGGTGATTGTCGCGATCCTTCTGCAGCCAAACGGCTTATGGATAATAACCACGCACGTATGGTCATCACTGACCCTCCTTATAACGTGCGCATCGATGGTCACGCTCGAGGGTTAGGCAAAGACCATCACAGTGATTTCCTAATGGCTGCTGGCGAAATGAGCCCTGAAGAATTTACTCAGTTTCTAAAAGAGGCGGTCAGTCAATTAGCAAACTCTTCTATTGAAGGTTCCTTGAATTATCTCTTTATGGATTGGCGGCATATCAACGAGCTGTTTTTAGCAACACAAGATATCTTTGACTCCCAGCTAAACCTCTGTGTGTGGGCGAAAACCAATGGCGGCATGGGCTCGATGTATCGCTCACAGCATGAACTGGTTTTTGTGTTCAAAAAAGGCAAAGCGCCTCATATTAATAATATCCAATTGGGGCAGTACGGGCGTTATCGCACTAATGTCTGGCAGCATGCCGGGGTAAATACATTTGGTTCTGACCGCGCTGAGGCACTCGCGATACATCCGACTGTAAAGCCCACTCAACTTATTGCTGACGCTATTTTGGATGCCAGTCACCGTCAGGACATCATCCTTGATGGATTTCTGGGATCGGGAACAACAATCTTAGCTGCAGAGCGTACTGGCCGAATTTGTTATGGCCTGGAAATAGACCCTCAGTATGTGGATGTATGCCTTACGCGCTGGATGGTAGAAACAGGGGGCATGCCTGTGCTTGAAGGCACAGAAGAAACCTACCGTCAGGTTGCCAGGAAACGCGGCGTTTCAATTGATGTCGGATGTGAGGCTGGTCATGAGTAAAGAATATGACGTCGGTTACAGCAAACCGCCAAAATCCACACAATTCAAACCCGGCCAATCGGGCAATCCGAAAGGCAGACCTTCAGGTATCAAGAATTTATCGACTGACCTGCAAGAAGAGCTGGAATCCAGTGTGTTGATCACCGAAAACAGTCAGCAGCGAGAGGTAACAAAACAACGAGCTGTTATAAAAACCATGTTTGCCAAAGCCATGAAAGGTGATTCACGCGCAGCAAGTACCTTGATCACATTAATCCTTGGCCTTGAGCAAAATAACCGCGAACGCCAACAGGTAAAAAGCCTGGGTGCAGAGGACCGGGCCATTCTGGGGGCCTATCAGGAAAAATTATTGGCCGGGATAAAACAGGATGAGGATAGTAGCCATGAGTGATCTACAGGTTTTTCATGCCCTACTTCGCTCTGATCTCAGTGTTTTTATCCAAAAAACCTTTACTACGGTTTCACCCAGCATTGCCTATCACGATAATTGGCACATTGATGCTATTGCCTGGCAATTAACGCGTGTTATGCGCGGTGAGATAAAGCGTCTCATTATTACCATGCCGCCTCGTTCCTTAAAATCAATCAGTGCCTCGGTGGCGTTTCCTGCCTGGTTATTGGGACTCAATCCCGCCTATAAAATAATCTGCGTAAGTTATGCGCAGGAACTTGCTGCCAAGCATTCACTGGATACACGCTCAGTCATGGAGAGTGATTGGTATCGAGAGTGTTTTTCAGGAACCCGCCTGCATCCTGATAAAAATGCACAATCTGAGTTTATGACCACGCAACGAGGTATGCGTTTGGCAACTTCCGTTGGCGGCAGTTTGACTGGACGTGGTGGCAAACTCATCATTATTGATGATCCGCATAAAGCCGACGAAGTCTTATCCGAATCCAGACGCAAGTCAGCGATTGATTTTTATCGCAATACTTTGGTGTCTCGACTGGATAACAAGCAGGACGATGCCATTATCCTCATCCAGCAACGATTACATCAAGAAGATCTGGCTGGATATTTACTAGAATCCGGTGATTGGACTCACCTTAATCTGCCTGCTTTTGCCGAAAACGATGAATCCATTCCAGTCGGACCCAAAAAGTGTCACCAGCGTAAAACTGGAGAAGTGTTACATCAAGGGTGGGAGTCAAAGGCTACTTTAGAACATCTTAAAAAAGAATTAGGCTCTTATGCCTTTGCGGCACAATACCAACAACGACCTGTTCCGGTTGATGGCGGCATGGTGAAATGGCCCTGGTTCAAGTCCTATGACAAAGCGCCTGACGCTAAAAGTGATGGGCTCATAGTCCAAAGCTGGGATACAGCGAATAAAGCTGAAGAACGACATGACTGGTCAGTCTGTACGACGTGGCTTATTAAAGACAAGAGATACTATTTACTGCATGTTTACCGCGTACGCCTGGAATTTCCAGCGCTAAAAAGAAAGATCTTGGCCCAAGCACTGGAATGGGGAGCCAGAACATTGCTGATTGAAGATAAAGCCGCTGGCACTCAGCTGATTCAAGACCTTGTGTCTGACAAATCAGGGCTGAATATCATTTCCATCATGCCGACCCAGGATAAGCAAACCCGAATGATGACTATGACACCGCCAATTGAAGCAGGACGAGTACACATACCCACTGAAGCCCATTGGCTAGCGGAATTTCGTTCAGAATTAATGTATTTCCCCAATGGTAAACATGATGATCAGATCGATAGCCTGTCCCAGTTTCTGGAATGGGCCGAAAATCACTGTCGCAAGAAGATTTTCTTTGAAGATTTCCACTTTTCAGGTTCATCCATAGTAGATAATGAGTTTCCGCTTAATTCTGCCAGCAAACCACCTTGGGAAATCTAGCGAATACGCATGAAACAAAGGCTATTGAGTTGACTTCCTAAGCCATGAGAGCGTTCATGGTGACAGGAGGTCATCATGAGCAATGCTGCAAATACCTTGAACGAAGCATCCTTTAATACACTGAGAAAACGCTGGGCAATCGACTATGGAAGCCCCCCTTCTCCTCATCTGACTAAAGCCTTTTTGGCCAGAAATCTCGACTATAAAGCCCAAACGAAACAACACGGAGGATTATGCAAAAAAACACAAAAGCACCTCTATCAACTATACGAAGCCTTTAAGCAAAACCCCGACTATCGCCCGCCAGACAGCAGACCAGCTCTAAAACTAGGAACCCGACTGGTACGAGAATGGCAAGGAGTTGTTCATACCGTTACCGTCACTGCAAACGGCTTCGAATACCAAAGCACCCACTTCAAAACCCTATCCGTCATTGCCCGCCAGATCACCGGAACTCGCTGGTCTGGTCCCGCCTTCTTTGGCCTTAATAAGCCTGGGAAAAATTCATGAAAAAACACTGTGCTATCTATACCCGTAAATCGCACGCTGAAGGTCTTGATCAGGACTTTAACTCCCTGGATGCCCAGCGTGAATCTTGCGAAGCCTTTATCAAGAGCCAAAAACATGAAGGTTGGGAATACAAGAAACAGCGTTATGACGATGGTGCATATTCAGGAGGCAACCTGGACCGCCCCGCCCTCAAGCAGCTATTAGCGGATATAGCTGAAGGTAAAGTCCAGGTTATCGTTGTTTACAAAGTCGACAGGCTGACACGCTCCCTGGCGGACTTTGCCAAACTCATTGAGCTATTTGATGAGCACGGCGTCTCGTTTGTCTCTGTCACCCAGCAATTTAATACCACCAGCTCCATGGGTAGACTGACCCTGAATGTCCTGCTCTCTTTTGCCCAGTTTGAGCGTGAAATAACGGGAGAGCGGATCCGTGACAAGCTTGCCGCCTCCAAGCAAAAAGGCATGTGGATGGGTGGAGTCATCCCCTTGGGCTACGACCTTGATAACCGCCAACTCAAGATCAATCCGGAAGAAGCTGAAAAGGTGAAGTTGATCTTCTCCCAATACCTCGCGCTGAAAAACGTCAGATCGTTAAAACGCTATCTGGATGACAACAAGGTTCTGAGCAAAGTCAGGATCAGTCAAAAAGGTATCACATCTGGTAGCAAACCCATTTCACGCGGCAGTCTCTACAAGATGCTCAGCAATCCTGTGTATCGGGGCATGATCAAGCATCGTGATCAGATATACCCTGGGCTTCATGAAGGTATTATTTCTGAAACAATTTGGGAAAAAACACAGAACCTGTTGAAAACAAACTCACAAGCTGCAGCGAATGGCTTAAGGGCCAAGCACCCAAGTTTATTGGCTGGCATTCTCTTTGATGACAAAGGTAATGCCATGAGCCCAAGTCATGCGGTTAAAAAGGGCAAACGTTATCGCTATTACATTAGCCAAGCACACGTTCAACAACAAGCGGGCAAAGCAGGATCGCTTTCCAGAATTCCAGCCGGGGAAATTGAAGCGTTAGTGACTGAAAGAATAAAAGCTCTGTTCACTAATAGCATTGAACTAAACGATATCGTGGGCAATACATCAGAGACAGAATCTTATCTCAAGGCAGCTATTAAATTAGCAGAAAAACTATCCGATAAGACTGATGCACTAAGAGACTTAATTACCAGGATAAAGTTATCGAAAACACAGATCGTTATTTCAATTTCCAGCTCAGCAATATACAAAGCCCTTGAATTAACTCTACCAGAAATTGACACGGTTATTGAGCTAAAAGTAAAAACACAGCTGAAGCGTTGTCAGGGTGAAAAGAAATTTATTGTCAGAGATTCAGTTAATGAAAACACACAAAGCAACAACCCGACATTGCTTAAAGCAATCACCCGCGCTTATGTCTGGAATCAGATGCTTGTCAATGAAGAGGTACAATCAGTACGTGAACTCGCCAAAAAAGAAGGTATTGCAAGCAGATATATCAGTCACATCTTACCGTTAGCAACCCTGCCTGCACAAATAATTGAATCCATCCTTGATGGAAAGCAAGACCCACACTTAACTCTGAATGATCTAATCAAAGCCTAATCTTTATACAGAATAATTTTTAAAACGTCTCATGAAATCGTGAGTATTTAATGGCGATATTGCTGTTGCTTAATGAAGTGAATTGGAACTAAACGGCCCAACTTTTGACAAAGTGCGGACTACTAATATGGCCATCAGAGATAAGTGAATAAACTATCGAGAGAATGGATAATTTGAGTCAGCAGTTTGAGGCAGACAAACCTGTAAGCTTATGAATTTTAGGGAATTTCTCCGCTGACTAGAGAGCTAATCAGCAGAGACAGGACTGTTTGGCGGTGTGCGGAGTCTTCTGCGAAACCCTCTTTGTTTTTCCCTAATAACAGGGTAAAAAGCAGGGATTTTCTTAACTTTACTACCTTACTTGCATTATCAGTTGATCAATTAGTCTTATAATTCAATGAATTACTAAATTTTAAATTCATCCCGTAGAAAATTAACAGGGAATATCAGGGAATTTGTAGGAGCAATTATCTAGACAGATTCCGGGAGAGACAGTGGAAGTATAGAAATATAAATCGATAATCTTATTCGAGCTGCGCTCTAAACTTGTCAATACCCTAAATTGCAGTTGCTCTTACCCAATATGTAATTAATAGCGCATGGTATAGCGTACTTTGAATGTCGCTGAGGTTTGCACATCAGAGAAGTCACCATCTTCATCAACATGCCATGGCTAAGGACGAACCAGATGTCCTGACCAGATTGGAGGTTCCAGCGTAGTCGAGCATTAAAGCCTAAGGTGTTTGAAACATTTTCATATTGAATGAGATTAACTATTGAAAGTGCAGGGCTAAAAGTAATCACGTTTTCAAACTCAATCACCCGTGTATCCGCTTTCATATCGGGCATATCAAATTGACTATATTCGTAGCCTAAGTTAAACGACAAATACTTACTGGGGTCGCCAGCCTAGTGTCGAGGAAACATCCCAGCTGGTACCGGTATAGTAATCACCATAACCACCACGAAGCTCCAAGGATAAAGGACGTGACTGGCTAAACTCCAGACTCGGTTCATAGCGCGTATAGTTATATTCGCTAGGCGGGATTATCACTCCTAGCCGACTCAGAGGCGCTCTTTCACCGGCTCGCAAAACCTGCTTCTCACGCTTGATGCTCATGCTTAGCTGATCACCGGCAATGCTCTCTAGATTGAATAATTCCAGATCCAGCTCCCGACTTTGTACATCACCTGTATCTAGATAGTTGTACTGTGTGGCATCAAAACTGCTTGAAATTTTCTGCAGCCTGCCGCGGTCTCTGAAAATCCAATTATTACCTATTTCCCCTTGATATTGTCGTACTCCGCTGCGGTTGGAAAAGCCTAAACGAGGATCGAAATTAGCCTGAACTTCTTCAACTTTGCCATTGGCATACCAGGAGTCATTGGAGGGGAAATCCACATCGACATGCCAGGCTCCGTCGTTTGAATCTATACCAGGATTATCAGTTTGTAATGCCCAGAAGGTCGTGCGAATATTTCTGTTATTAGGCAAACGAGAATTGCGGTAAGTGAAATCTGCCCCCAGCGTCGAACTGGTATCGTTGAATGTGGGATCACCATAGGTTAAAAAAGCACCTGCCTCTGATTGAGACAACAAACCATGTTTAATCCGCGCCACATAAATATCAGTGGCATCTACCCCGCCCGACTCTTCCTGACGAATAATCAGGGTGCCTATATCATAACCACCAAGTCGTCCGCTGAGTTTGGCGCCTCCGCTAATATCTACCGGAGCACCCGCATCATTTAAACCAATCGTTCTGGTATTTAAGGGAGAAGGCCCTCCTCCTCCAAAAAAAAAGTCACCCGTACCGAACTGGAAAATATCCATATCCGTAAGAAAAAATGAATGCTTCTCTGAGAAACGGGTACTTTAGATAACTTACCTTTGCGTCTTGGTAAAAGGGTAATGACTAATTATAAATATACAATCGAATTTATAATTATGAAGTTAACTTGTCAGTACCATTTCGAGCTCTTGCTACTGCAAACTCAAAACCCCAAAGGACTAGTTCTACATTTTAAATTATTGATGGCTTCCATCACACATGGGGCTGCTTTTACTAGCTTTGCAGGCACAGAAAAAACTTGTTTTGTTGCTTCTGCTTTATAGGCTACCGGTGTGAATTCAGTTCCCTGATGTGATCCATCACATAAAGGCTGTTTGGTGCTTTTCCCACAGGAACACCAATAATAGGTTTGGCCTGCTTCTACATCTGTAGCATAAGGCGTGTCTGAAGCTCTTAACGGTTCACTCATTGTAATATCCTCATAGTAGTACTTTTCAATTTAAAACGTTATCTTGTCAATACTCAAAAAAATACTATCTACTTGATGAATATGTAGCATTTTTTTCGTTAGAAAAAATATTAACTTTCACAAGAAAATCTAATCCGGCAGTAAGATTTCCTTCTAATTATCAAACACAACGACCGGCGCCATTTCTGTGCGATCTGAGACCACTTGAAGCGCTTGGTCGGTCTGATCCAAACTCCAAGTTGAAGTGACAATAGTTTCCAAATCAAATTCACCGCTTTCAACTAATTTCACAAGTCTTGGCAGGTCTCGCATCATGTTAAGGCCTCCTTGCTGGCCTGCATATACGGTACGACCAAAATTAGCAAATCCTGTGGCAGGATACGACACCTCTCCCGGCTGACCAAACCCGAGGTAGCATATCTCACCACCTCGACGCGTGAACTCCCACGCCTGTTGCATCGGGAGGATACCTGAAGGATCAGGCGGCAATTCCACCAACGGTCGATCACCCGTGCGACCAACCGCCTCGATTGTGAAGTCAGGGCCTCGATTATCAAGGTTCGTGAAGCCGGTGGTTCTGGTGTTAGCCCACCCGCGTCCTCCAGCGAACCATCGGTCGGTTGGCCCCTTACATAATTCACGAATACGCTCAACAAGGCCATCACCCTCGGCATTCGGATCGAGAACCGTCGTGGCGCCGAGTTGCAATGCCATCTCGCGGCGATGCGCGATGGGTTCGCTCACAATGATCTGTGCAGCACCCACTATGCGCGCAGCTTGCACGGCTGACATCCCTACCGGGCCGGCGCCCAGCACCACAACATCAGATCCTGGCTCAATTGGCATCACACCCATAACCGTCCCAAAACCTGCGGCAGCAGTATCGCCCAGTAGTGAAAGCTGTTCTGCCGGAAGTTCCGTGAATACCGGACATAAATACTCTTCATAGGCGACCGTCAATTCACTTAGCCCGCCTATCCCAATCGAAGCACGGATTTCAGTCCCATCATCGCGCGTGGCAAAAGGTGGAAAGTAACGGACTGGATCGACAATACCCATCGAGAACTGGCAATGGTCAGCCCTCCCTCGCAGGCACATATAACATTGACCGCATTGCGCTACGACTCCAATAATCACGCGGTCACCAGGTTGTACACGGCGCACATCAGCACCCACAGCCTCAACCAACCCTATAGCAGTATGATTCGATATCTGCGGCACTTGGTCCTGTTCGATGAAACCAGGGGCCTCGATCATCGGCGTACCACCAATGCCCTGTTGCACTAGCGTGTAGCAAGGTGCCGAAGCCTCAGTGCGAATGAGGACTTGCCGCGGCTGTAAATCATTTAGAAGTGTCAACTCCTCGACTCCGTCTATTCCGCCTGGTAACAAACCGTTCTGAACCCAAGCTCGAAACCGTCGGCCGGCCTGAGTGCCAGTCGCTATCGCTGGTGCCTGCTGTTGTGCTAATGCCGTTCGATTACCGATAAGCCCAAACGCTGCTGCAGCGACCCCCTGCTTTAATACCGTACGGCGTTGAACCCCAGATTCATTTTTATTCATTAACTTTTCGTCACATACTTTTTCATCATTTGTATTTTCTTGCATAGAGCCTCCTCAATTTACGTCAAGTTGGTAACAAGATGTTAGCTATTTGACCTGCTGAAATTATTTAAATAAATACGAAAAAGATTCTTTAATTTTTTCAAAATAAAACCTTACAACCTAAAGCTTCTAACTCAATAGAAGAACAGCAGTGGTCTGGACATGATTGAGGCCTTACATAGGTCTCCTCAAGTATTTCACGGAACTCCGGGTACATAGATGCAGTACCACCTAACACTGTTTCCAATGGTATCCCTCGTCGTTCAGAAAATTCTGTAAGAGAAGAATTTTGCCCGGGTAAATAATGCGGTACCGAACCCGTACCATCCAAGTGGGGGATCTCAACAAGCGGGGTGCAAAGCTCACCTGTTCTTCGAGGAATCTCATCATTTCGTCGAAAAATACGACTAAGAATTAAGGGTTCAGTTAAATAAACAGGATCTCTAATTTTCCCAACCACCGTTAAAAGATCATCATTACGGGTGAAATATAATGTCATTGAACTCTGGTCGCTTAAAGGAAATCCATTACGGCGCATTTGGCCTTCTAGCATTTGAGGAAATTCAGCTTTTAAAGTATTACCAATCCATTCACCATAACCCACACCACCTATATTCCTAGGAGCCAGCTCTGATGGCAGTTCACGATCATCCATCCAAATAGTATGCAAACCCATGTCTAATTTGGCGCCAAGACGCCAGGCAGTGATTCCGCCTGTTGTTAATTCCACATCAGGCCATATGGCCAATCCAAAAGGCCCCCTCAATATATAATGTGGGGCATAATAAAGGCACTGACGTTCAGGTAGTGATATAACAGTCGCGTTATAACTTACTCCGCGATTCCTAGCTTCTTCATTCAAAGGTAGCCCAAGATAATCAACTAAAGCAGGCCCCCAACCTCTGTCTTGCCAGCCCTCATGAATTAACGCAACCCAGTTGCCAGACAAATCTATTTGCTGATTAGGATTAGTAGTTGGTTGTGCATAGCTTGGTACAGTAACGCAAATGGTGACCGCCAGTACCAGACCAGCTTTAAAGATTAGTTGAGTAATGTATTTCATTATTTCTTCCCCCTTAAAAAAATTCTATTTATTGACTGGCACAAGGCCTGGGATCCCAATTACTATCATCTTTTTCTTTTCTGTAATTTGGACTAGTTACATAGGGGCATTTCCTGCAATCTGATTTATAGCCTCAAGTACATCTTCAGTTCTATAACCTGAACCAGAATCCACAACAACCACACCATCATCCCCACTCTGAACAACAATATTTGCGCCAGCCCCTGCTATCATGTAAAGGTTAGGTCTTAATTGAAGTAGTTCCAAACTTTGATCCTTGGCAAAGGCAGCTGATGTTAAATTAACAAGAAATACTAATAGAAATACTAATAGAAATAGCAAGTTTGTTGAGCTAAAACTTGCCAACTTAAACCGAATGCAATTATGTATGTTATTTTCGTTTTTCATGTAACACCTTTATTTAGCTGTACATTCAGTTTAATTCCCGACCGTCAGTTAATTGATTTAATCCAATTTAGATATTACTTATCTGCTATATTTAAATACTCGTAAAAGTTTACTTTCATGTAAGTAAGCAGTCAAGTCGTTTAAAATAAAAAATTGTACTAAAAAAATAATGATTGAAGAATTGAAGGCGAAGAACGAAATAAATATCAGAAAAGCAGGTTTTAGAAAAAGAAACAGCTTGTAATTTCAAAAGAAATTATAGCATGAACTATTTTAATAAATTTAATGTGTCAATTTCGCTGAACCTGCAGATTAAACTTATGTATATCTAAAAGACAAGTCTTCACTTACATCACTCTGGGTGAAGCCCCATTATCATTCTGGTCAATTAGTTTTGTTATTTGGCGGGTACTTTCCCTAGATTGTTCCTCTAACTATTTATTAATAGCTTTGGCGTACAGTTTTGATGAAACAACTCCCCCGTTTTAATACCAGCCCTCAATTGAATAATTTAATATTAAAATTACTTATTTAAGCTTATTGCCCAATCTATTAGTAAACCATTAAGCTGCTCTTTTGATTTTTTATTAAAATGAAAATGATGTCGGCTAGTAAACATACCTACCATAATGGCTAACGCTCTAGTAGCTTCTCTATCAACATCAATCTTTTTCTTGATCATTCCACAATCAAGTCCATCTTGAAGCACACCACCGACTATCTTCCGTAATTTCTCATAAAGTTCTCTGCACATTTTTTCGATTCTTTTTGGTAAATCTGCATCAAATACAAGCTCAATAATTACAGCTTTACTTCCGCTTTTATGTTTCTCTGCATGAAAATTCCAAGACAACTTTTCTATCATAATGAAGAAATCAACATAATTATTTTTGGATTGATTCCTAAGGTCATTATATTGAGTAATCATTTCTATCTCATATTCTTTAAATACTTCTAAAGCAAGATTTTCTTTATCTTTAAAATGGTAGTGCAAATTTGCTCTAGTAGTATTGAGGTCATCAGCTATATTGGCAAAATTTAGTTTCCCATAACCACCCACCAATAATTGCTTTTTTGCAATTTTTAATATCTTCTTTTTCATTACAACCTACTTCTTTATTTACGTACGGAAAGCCATAGGCCATTATAACGAAATAATAGATCGCATTTAAAGAAAATAAGCTATTGTCTGTTCTGGATAGGAACCAGACATTTTAGTTATTGGAGTATATTCAACTCACAACCAGGAAGAATATCATGCAATTAGTTGCCGAAAGTCATCTGCCAGGCATTCATGGCATTTATGTTCTTATAACTAAACTACTGTTTACATGGTAAGTCTTGTAGTTCTTCAAATACTCCTTAAAACCCTGGCGTAACGGCTCCTTCCAGTGGTGCCCAAGTTTCACAGGGACTTGGATTCCACTTTGAATTATCCGGCTCACGTCGAAAATGTGTTGTCGTCACATAAGGCGTCATTAAATATTTCGGATCATCCACTATTGTCGTAACAACAAACCATTCCTCTCCTGTGGGCGCAGTGAATCGGTTGAAGTACTCCGTAAGAATGGCATCCTCACTATAAGGCACACCATTAGCCCGTAAATAACCAGGCTGCATTTGAGTAGTAATGACTTTCAATGCACCTCCGGGCGGAGTTACCTGTTCTTGCTCAAAAACCACGGAAGCTTTATCTATCATAATATTTTCCCAATCGGCTACGCTGTATCCCTGCCAGCTTCTTTCGCGGCCTGCTGCTTCCAGCATCATGCTGATTAAGGGACGGCGGCCTTCACTGGAAAAGTTTATTAGTCGAGTCTGAGAACCCGCATCAGTATCGATACGCAACGTATAGTCACCTTCCCAACTTATCTGCAATCTTGTCGGAACACGCATAATATGAGCCGCACCAAAAGCTTTACATTGCAGACCTGCCGCGTTATCCGCTTCAAGATTCCAATTATTTGCTACTGCTTTTCCGCTCTCATTAACTGGCACACTCATAGTGTCTCCTATAGCGGGGGTCAACATACGATAAGGCCAATCTTCAGTGACCAAGGAAACCCAGGTGCCAGTCAAATCAACTGGCGCTTCAAACCTGCCCGGTACTGCTACCTGGGCTGGTCCACCAAGAATTAATTCCTGGGCTAAAACCAAAGTAGATAAAGGCAAGCTCAATATTAAACACAGTAGACACAATAATGATTTCCAACTTTCTTCTTGTTGAAATATTCGCTTAACGTAAATCATCATACACAGCCTCCAAAAACATGTGTGTTGTCCAATTCCTTGATCCTGCACCATAAATTCCGTCATATTCCAGAGATGGCCTGGCTGCAAGAACTTCATCAAAGGTCCTACCATCATTAATCATCAAGCGTACTCGATCCCTAATGATGGTGAGCATGTCACGATACTCAACAACATCCGATTCACTCGCAATACGCCCATGGCCTGGTATAACTAAAGTTCCTCCCTGCTGATTAAATTCAGGCACAGTTATCTCAATAATACGGTTAAGCGCATCTATCATCCCTTGCAATGAGCCACCCAACTCAGGATAAAAATGGGGATATGAGCTGATATCAAAGATATCACCAGTTACCAGCACATCAGATTGTCGAAAATACACCATAACATCAGATTGTGTTACAGCCTCAGGCTGATGCTCTATTAAAATGGCTTCACCATTAAGATTCAGATCCTTACTTTCACCAAAGAACGTATTATTTGGCCATAATTCAAAGGGCACTTCTTCTACAAACTCTGTGGCTAAAAGGGTCAGTCCATTGGCATGCCCTATAACTGACATATCGAAACCACCTCGTGTGTCTGGCGGCAACATAGCTCCAATTGCAGAATTACCTGATAAATGCCCGGGCAAAACTGCCGTGTTAATTATATATCGGGGCAGCAAAGGGCTAAGACTACGAATCGCATCGACTACATTATCAGACGCTTCAATATTGCCACTGTCTACAACAACCAAACCCAACTCGCCTACCATAACAGCAATATTACTACCCCCAGTTCCAATCATGTAAAGATTCCCCTGCACGGGTAATACTTCAATTTCAGCGCTATTTGCAGCTAACGGCTCAGGCTTTTGAGCTAGAACCAAATCCGTTAGAGTTGAAATCAATATCAATATCGCAATATTACTTACCAGATTTCTTTGTTTTATCTTATTTAAAATACTCATTAAGGGTTCTCTTATATTAATTACTTCTTATCCTGTCTGCACAATCTTCCCAAGTCAGGCATGCCTCTACCGATTACTTTGGTAAATTCATCATTTTCGGACAGCCGATAAAGTACTTTTAAAATATTCTTTCCTAGCACTTGCCCGCTTGTAGTGTTGAAGTTCTGTTTATAAAATTCATATTTTGTGTGTTAATCGAAGTCACCTTCCCATACGAAGTCGCCGTCGATAACTTCTAGGCTTTGCATACGGATACGATGATCTTCTGGGTTACGACCTGGCTGGCCGGAAATACGTACCTGGTCCCCTGGCTTCAGACTTGAACGGTCAACAGAACCAGCTAATGCACTAGCGCCGCCCCATTCAACAGCCCAACGTTGGCTTTCACCAGTTTCTTTATCAGACACCATTACATGAACAAATGAATGAGGGTTACGGAACAGAAACTGAACCATAGTCCCTTCGATAGTTGCAGTCTCATCCATCACATAGGTTGCTGGGAAGGAGTGGTGAGCAAATACCGCACCGGTAGCAAATAAATAAAAGCCAAGTGACCGAACGAATTTAGCGAGCAGATTTTGTTTTTGTTTTTTCATGATCATTCTCCTAATTTTTTATATTTATATTTTTATCGCTTCAATAGTTCTCAACTTATCTAATTAATTTAGAGCTCAATCCAATGTCATTCAACTCAAGGCAATTAATTTTTAACTCATAACAATTCTGCACCAAGCTGCATCAAGGTTCTCGCCATCCTTTACTACTTATCTACCTGATTTCGATCAAACTCTTCACGCATTTGACGTATGGTTTCACGATATTCAGGGTAAAGCGTCACGCTGCCACCTCCCGTAGCCTCAATTGCAACACCTAGCCTGTCAGCCGTGTCAGAGTGTTTGGTACCTAAGGGCCAGTGTGGAACCCAACCTTTACCCATGGCAACTTCCTCTACAGGCTCAAACTGATCACGAGGGCCGACTACCTGGGGGGGATTCCATACCCATGTCTGACTACGAACCATAGGCTCTTCCAAGTAAACCGGATCTTCGATATGGCTCACCATAGTCAGATACTCACCATTACGGAACCAGTATTCTGTCATCAGCCCATATGGGCTGGCTGGAACGCCATTACGTTGATAAACACCATACTTCATGTGCGTTGTAGTAACTACCAATACACCATCAACCCACACACCTGTAGAAAAACCATCCCACGTGTGCAGACCATATCGCTCAGACGGATGTGGCCTGCCATCAAGCCAGATAGTCCGATCAGCACGACCATACGCTCCGTTGGTTTGATAGCCAACAACACGATCTGTCACTGGTTCCAATATGAGGTCTATCCGTAAATTAGGAAATGGCCCACGAAAAGAATATTGCGCTGGATGTGGCTGAGCCTGACGTTCGGGCTGAGACAAAATAGAAGCATCCCAAGCTTCTGCTTTTTGTCTGGCCGCATCATTAATTGGAATTCCCATATAGTCACCCAAGTCCCCTCCTGGCAATCTGTCATACCAGTCTTCATGCACTATTGCTGCCCACACTCCCGAGATATCAAAACCTTCACCAACTTCTGATAATTGAGCCCAAGCGGAAGCACTGAAAACAACAGATAGCAAAACGACTAAGTCAGTGATTCGGACAAACCTGTATTGCCTCATAAGCCCCTCTCATTATTTTTAATAATACTAGTGTAAATTTTCTCTATTTCTCTATTTCTCTAACCGCAAGAACCCACAGTCACCATGTTAGAGCTTACTTTCTTAAAAACTACTATCTGCAACTGACATCTTGCAATACTAGATTTTCCATGTACTATGTGACGTTATAGCATATCTTACTTACCTGGAAGTAAGTGTCAAGTATTAAAATAGAAAATGTTGTGGAAGACTAAAAATAATATGGAAATTGGAGACAGCAAATGAAGAAAATATTAGATAAGCAACTCTCAGGAAAAATAGAAAATTCCAATTCAATTTCAAGACGTGATGCATTAAAACATAGTGCATATGCCGTAGTAGGCACTGCTGTCACAGCAGCCGTTGCCAACTCAGCGGCAGCACAATCGACCAGCTCTTCCTCTTCTATACCAGCAAATAACTCAAACAATATGGGAGGAAGAAAATTTCGCGCATGGGTTCACCGCGAGATAGGTGAAGGTATAACAGGTGGAGTTGAGGAGTTAACACTATTGCCGATTGATGGTCGTCAAGTAGTTATCCGTACTGAAGCAAGCCAGTGTTGTTATTCTAATGTGGGAATGATGCTCGGTGCTCCAGGTGTTAGGATGCCCAGTCCAGGGAAACCCATCATCCAAGGACATGGTGGCGTTGGAGTGGTTGAAGCCGTTGGCCCTGAGGTAAAGCGTATTAAAGTAGGCGATCGGGTTATTGTTGGTGTCACACCAGAATGCAGTGAGTGTTACAACTGTTTACGTGGCCGTGCTGACGCATGTTATGGAATAAGTATTCCTCCTCTGGTTATCGCGAGGACCAGTGATGGGCTTGATGTGGTGGGAGACATTAATATAGGAGGGCATGCAGAGTTAATGGTGACACTTGAGCAATCTTGCGTTGCGATAAATTCCATCCTTCCAGCAGCTGAACTGGCAATGTTGTCCTGTGTCTCTGGGACTGGACTCGGGATGACAATGACACTTTCTCCTGTAACCCCAGGTTCTATTGTGGCCATATTTGGTGCCGGGCCAATTGGACTGAGTGCTGTTCAAGGTGCTCGCCTAATGGGTGCAGCGCAAATTATTGTAGTAGAACCAATTAGTGTACGCCGCGAATTAGCGCTAAAGTTAGGGGCAACTACAGTCTTTGATCCTAACATTGAAGGGGACCAATTGGTTGATAAGATTCGCTATTTGTGTCAAGGAGAATCTGATTCGTTTTATTCCGGTGGACGTCCACGTTTTGGAGAAAGACACCTTGGTCCAGACTTCGTGATTGAGGCTGTTGGTGGTGATCGTTTCCCTCCCAAACTGGAAGTAGGCCCTGATCCTGCAGGGATCCTTCCACTACAACAGGCCTGGGAACTTTGCCCAGGCGGCAGCGATTTATTAACCTGTGGAGTGGGACAAGTCGGCAATGTATCTTTTCCAGGTGGGCGATGGACAAATTCCTCAAAAAATCACTTATCAAGCCAGTTTGGTGGAACCCATATGAAACGTGATATGCCACGCTATGTCAGTTTAATTGAAGCGGGCCTTTTCGATGCTGAATCCTTGGCCACATCAACCTTTGCTTTGGAAGAAACATCTGATGGCTATCAGGCAACTGCAGATCGAACCACAGTGAGCTCAGTGATTGTGATGAGCTAGAGGATACTGACAAGTAAACTCCCTATAGTTGATAATTCAACTCATGAAAACATCAAATAGACTATATAAACGGTATTGACAAGTTAACTCCATAAATTTGATATATTCAACCTATGAATACATCAAATAGACTATATAAAAGACACCGCTTCCCTGCTGAAATTATCCAATATGCCGTATGGCTCTACTTCAAGTTCAATCTCAGCCATAGGGATATTGAAGATTTACTGGCAAAACGTGGCATTCAAGTCAGTTACGAAGCAATTCGACTGTGGTGCAATAAATTTGGTCCTAAATATGCAAAGAAACTTAGAAAGAAACATCAGGGGTATGGCGATACTTTCTTCCTAGATGAAGTCTTTATCAAAATAAATGGGAGGCAGCATTATCTATGGCGAGCAGTTGACCAAGATGGTGAAGTTGTAGATATATATCTTCAGAAACGACGTGATGGCAAGGCTGCAAAGCGCTTCTTTAAACGATTTTTAAGGAAAAATAAAGGTGAGCCAAGGAAGATCGTGACGGATAAATTAAGAAGTTATGGTGTTGCACATAGAGAGCTTATACCAGAAACAATCCATGATACGTCGCAATATGCCAATAATAAATCTGAACTCTCACATCAACCTACTAGAGTAAGAGAGCGAGGTATGAGAAAGTTTAAATCTATAGTACAAGCTCAGCGATTCTTAAATACTCATGCTGCTGTTTATAATTTATTCAATCTGGGAAGACATTTAGTGTCTGCAGAAAATTATCGATATTTTAGACATCGCGCTTTTGCGTCTTGGGAAAAGGCAACGACTAATTAGATAGATTTTAACGAAGTATTATTTCGATTTTAATAGTTAACTTGTCAGTACCCAAACTTTTGATCGTAGAAAGAGTGGGTGTCCTATTATGTTGATATTTTAGACAGCGCGCCTTTGCGTCTTGGGAAAAGGCAACGATTAATTAGATAGATTTTGGCGAAGTATTATTTCGAATTAAGGAGTTAACTTGTCAGTACCTTATCGTTTCATGTCGAGCACTAACTTCAACAAACTTTATCATAACAAACGGCACCGACAAGTTAACTCCATAAAGGATCGATAATCGCTCTATTAAAAATGGAAAAATCCAGAATATAAAATATCGTTACCACATGGTTCAATTACTATCACAACTCCTCCTTCACCAGGCAAGGTTACATTTGGAACTACATACTCAGTAAAAAATATTTGAACTAAATAAGAATTATCATTAAGAATTTTATATCCAATTAAGCTTGGTTTTTCGTAATTTAATACATCAAGTGTATCCCTTAAGTCAACATTATTTTGTAAGTAACTCCTTAAAGTAGGCAAAACATTTGAAAATAAATCTGAAGAATTAATTTCAGCAGTATCACAAAATAATGTGAATTCACTATATTCAAAGCCACTTAAATATATTCCTTCATCATCTTGCCCAAAGCTGCATGATGAAATAATAAATAGTGATTGAATGGAGAGTATCTTTAAAAAATCTTTCATGTGAATACCTCTATTAGCAATCTTTACCTTCTTTGCAGACACCCATAAAAATTGTATTAGCCCAACCTTGACCACCAAATTTAACTACACCAGGGGCTCCTCTTCTATAGCTCGTCTCCATATCTGCGGGGGATGGCTCAGTATTGCCCCAAGGATGAGGATGCCAATCAAAAACATGACGGCCCAAATCAAGATTAATATCTTCAATATACATCCGATTAGCTTTATCAGGGTCTAAACTACCTGTACTATGTAAATAATAGTTTTCGCCCTTATTATAAACTGAAAGAATCCCTAATTCTCGATTTGCATCTCTAGAATCTTGATAGATTTGATTCGTAACATCTCTGAAAACGCTTGATCCAATAACCAATTCAATTTCCGCTTGGGTAGATGCTTCAATCACGTTAGTGTAAGTATAGGAACTATTACTATATAAAGCATCAGCCGCACTTTGGCTTATACCAGTTACATCTAAAGTTTCCGTTACTGGCCTTTCCCATTCGTCGACTAAAATTACTTCTTCTAAAATATGCGGAGTAACCATGTTTCCATTAGACCCATCAGCACCATTGGTACTCGCTTGGCTTTCTCCAGCAGTCTGACCCGGGCTAACCATTTCCACTTCAACACTGCCTGTTAGGACTTTTTTAAATTCCTTATCTTCCGGGAGTTTTGTCCATGTGCCATCATTTTTCGTGATTACTGTTGTTTGACAATCAAAACTACATCCACGCCCCCAATCATCTTCTATCTCATCTAAAAGATCCTGCAACCAGTTGTTATAACCACCACAGCCATAACCAAAGTCCAGCCCATAACAGAAGCCGGTCGGATCAGTGTATTTCAGCGGATTATTGATCACATAACTATAACGATTATAATTCTGACTGTTCATCGGATCCTGCAGTACAGGATCGGGTGAGGCCATTCTGCCGAGCTGCGAATCATAGATACGCCCGTTCATGTGAATCATATTCACATCATCCAGATGCTCATGACCGGTATAGCCACGTACTTCTGTTGGCGTGGCTGCAGCGCCAATCCAGTCGCTTGAATCACGTCGTTTGCCAAACACATCATAAGACAGCACTTCAATAGCACCTGAATCCACAATGGCAGTAATTGATCCTAAATGATCACGATGCAGGTACCGGGTATCTACACTGCCTGAACCGGTATCTTCATCATCCAGTACGATGGCAATCACCTGACCGTTCATATACACATTCAGTTTGTGGTCTTCGGCGCCGCCGTAATATTCAGTTCTTGTATAGAGGTTTTCCACATAAATCGTCACATCATCGCCGCTGCCGTCGTTGGCCGTGTGCAGATAACGAGCGCGGTCTGGCCCGTATTCAAATTCATGTGAGATAGCTCCTTGGGTAATTGAGGTCGGTTTGTCATACGAGGTCCAGGTAATGGTACGGCTATTACCCCCAGCATCACCTGTGAGCAGGTTACCGTTTACATCATAAGTAAAGTTCTGGGTAGTCGTGCCATCATTCAAACTAGTTAAAGCATGCGTGCCAGCATTGCCGGTATTCGCATAACTCATGGAGCTTGACGTTAATGACGTGAGATCGCTCTTAAAGGTGATATTACCTAAATCATCAAAATCAAAATCTACCACATCTGTTGTGGAGCCCGTATCTACCGTGGCACTGGTCAGACGATTAAAATCATCATAGGTAAAGGTTTCACTGACACTGATTAACAAGTCAGAACGCATGGTCATGTTGCCCAAGGCATCATAGCCATACACCAGGTTCTGGATGTGTTCTGTGCCGCTGTTATCACGAGCTGCATTGGTCGCAACCAATCTTCCGGTTCCAGACACATAAGCGCGGTTTGTCAGGGAAGTATCGCCGAGATAGTTCTCTTCAATCTGTCCAAGCGCATTCACCTCGGTAGTTTGGTATAACACTTCACTGGTATCCGCATCCTCTACCCGTTCCAGGTAACCACGAGGGTTATAGATATAGTCCACTGCAAAGGCTGTGCTGTAGCTTGGCGTAACCGGGTAGGTTACCGTCGCCAATCTTCCCAAAGCATCATAATCACGGCTGGTGCTAAATGTTTCAGCCCCAATAGTAGTATCGATATCAGTGACCCTACCGCCTACCGTGCTATCGTAGTAATACACACGGTCAAAGGTCACGACACTGTTCTCATCAGTGATGTACTCAGCTGTTAATTGACCAATGCCCACTCCAGACACATACGTATCGTCATATTCATAAGTAGTGATAATGACATCGCTCAAATCGTCTATCGGATCAGTACGTTCAATCAAACGGGATAACTTGTCATAAGCCATTTCACGGTACAGGCTTGAGCTATACGCCCGTAAGCGCGGAGTTTGTTCCTGTATTACCTCTCCGACACTGTTGTAGACCGTGTCAATCACACCAAGATCAGGGTCATCCATCTCAATGCGGCGCCCTACCCGGTCATAATCATAAGTGGCGACCGTTTTGGCGATTTCCGTGGAACCACCACCCAGGGTGTATTTTGAGGTTCTTTCAAGATTACCCACGACACTGTACTCGAACTGGGTAATGGCCAAACCACCGCTGCTATCATCAATTTCATATGAGCGGATGGTCTGCCCCAGGGCATTATTCACAACCTCACGCTCACGGCCAGCTGCATCAGTAGACGTTACACTTAAATCATCATAGTCCACACTGTTATCCAGGGTAGGATCAGCTGCAGCAAGACCAATATTACGGGCTAACACATCATAGCTCGGCGTGTTCCATTCCGGCGTATCACCTGCAAAATAAGGCTCAGAGGTTTTTAGTACCCGACCACGACTGTCGTAGAAAGTATCATTGTGCAGGAAGTTGGTGGCATCAAAAGCACGGGTGCGTGTACGGATCGTGCGTCCTAAGCTGTCCAGATACGTTCTGGAAGGTGCAAACTGATCTGAAGTGGTTCCATTAGTCACCACAGACTCCACCATAATCGCCGCTTCACTGCGATCCGAAATGCCTGTGGCACTGCCTCCCACCAGTCGGTATTCACGCGTATCAATGGTGCCATCCGGACGGGTTTCCGTTACCAGACGACCAAACACATCATAAGTGCGTTCTGTGACATCACTCGTGCCACTGTTCGGTCCATCGATTTCAGTCACTAAGCCCAGGAGCTCATCATACTCAAAGGTAGACGTGTGATTTAAAGCATTCGCAATGCTGATCGGGAAACGACCACGGCTGTCATAAGTAACTGTTTCAACCCGTGTAGCAGCTCCACCTTCAGAAGGCGTTACTGTTTCAGTTATTCGGTTGCCAAAATCATCATAGCCAAAGGTCGTGGTTAGTTTAATCGGCGCACTTTGATTGGGCTCTCGTACTGTTGTCGCCATGAGGCCCAGACTGTTATAGGTATAGCTTTGCTCACGATCCGTAGCTGTATCACCCACGCTGTCATCAAACTGCTTAACAATCTGATTGGTTAACTGGCCAATAAACCAGTTAGTGGTATCGTGATTAAAGGTACGCGTGGTTTCAACTTCATGTTCTGCATCACTGTTAGTGTGGTCAGTCGTCAGCACCGATGTAATCGTCGCTCGACCATAACTGTCACAGGGTGCTCCTGTACTGTTTGGATCATTATCCGTAAAGGTTGTGACCAGCAAACCACTGCTACCACCAGCGCCATCTAGGTCATACTGCTTAACCTGTCTGGTATCCACACAAACATAGCCAATATCAGGCCCTGAGGTCTGTGTGACGCCATCAAGTGACGCATAAGTCAGGATGGTTTCACTCATTAACTGCTCGTCATTGAACGTGCCATCATCATTCACATCCGTAATATAGCTTTCTGATTCCAGCACTCGACCTATCGTTGGGTAGGTTTGACTGTAAGTGGTGACTGAGCGGGTTTTCTGATTCACATCCTCAACTTCAACTTCTTTAAAACCCAAAGAACCTCGACCACCACGCTCAAATTTAAAGCCTGTATAGCTATAGTTCTGTACCGCATCACCGCCTATGCCATCAGGTTGCGTGACCTGAGACACCACATGCGAGGCATTGGCGATATCAATTTGCGGATAGGTCGCATCAGATAATTGGGTGTGAACGGTCGTATCAGTCGTTGGTTTATAGTCAATCTCAATTTCATTGCCTAACCCATCCGTGATCAGCGTCATTAAATGAATAGGCTGACAATCACTAATCCCAACCCGAACATCACCATCGGTTTCCAGCATCGCGACATCAATTTTCCCGTCGCCATCGATGTCCGCGAAATGATGCTGGCCAGTGGTACCTGTAAATACCGGGCCATCCCACACTACTGCTGAGGCAACATAGCCAGTACCTTTAGACATCATGATTGAATACTCACCATCGGTGCCGCCGGTATTATCAGCCGTAATAAAGTCAGCAAGCCCATCACCATTCATGTCATGGAAAGCCTGGATGCCACTGGTTCCTACAGCTACTCCAGTCCATGTTGAGCTATCAAAGCCATTGGTTGAAGACCCAAAATCACCAGTCCACAAAGAAACGTATTGTGTTGTGCCTGAAGAGGGCACCGTGACATAGTCTCGATACCCGTCACCGTTCATATCCACCCAGTGGCCATCGACTTCATGGCTTGTATGAATATCAAAAGCGGACCCTGCATCAAAGTCATCGCCTTCGTTTAAGTAAATAGTAATTTCGTCATTCGTAGAGTCAGTGACGACGATATCAGGCAAACCGTCCTTATCCATATCCTGAAAACTGAAAGACTGAGTAGAACTGCCAATAATCGTACCGAGATCCGGACCAGACCAACTTTCATCAGACCCATAAGCGCTACCTGTAGAGATATTCACCGAGTAGCTGGTACCCGTACTGGTTAGATAATCGCTGCGCCCATCACCATCAAGATCAAGTATAAAATTATGATCTCCTGGTGTTGCACCATTCCAGGATGCTGCTGTGACATAGCCCGTGCCAGTGGAGATCGACACATACTGAGTGCCATCGGTATCAATGGTTACATAATCAGTTAGTCCATCACCGTTCATGTCACCCAATGATTCAAAGCCTTCTGACCCCACAGCATGCGCGGTCCAGTTACTGGTGCTAAAGCTGCTGCCTGAAGAAAGTGAAACAACATGCGTTGAGGAAGCGCTGTCGCTGGAAATGTAATCTGCCATGCCGTCGCCATCCATATCCGCCCATTGGTTCAGACTATGAGTAGTAGCAACACCATGACCTGTCCAAGTGCTCAGAGAAAAATCGCCAATCTCAGCTTGCCAGTCAAAGGTCGTTGCCTCACCGCAAGTGCCACTTGTTGTCGGCGCGCAATGCTGCACCTTGGTTAAACGTGCCATACCAGAGCTTGGTACTGTCAGACCTTCATCATAGGTAAGTGCATACTCCCGAACATCAGTCCAGGTAGACTCACCCTCCTTTTCGACTTGCACACTAATTTTATCCAGGCGCTCTTGCGTTTCTGATAAAGAACCTGCGTGATAGCGTGGTATCACATTCGAAAAAGCACTGTAAGTAAAGACCACTCGACCATAAGCATCTACGGTTTCAGTTGCATTACTGCCGTACTCGATAGAAGTGACCCTTACATCTGCATGATCAGTTTCTTCTTCATAGTTGATAACATACGCGTTATCGCTGGTATCGGTATAAGAGACCAATAACCACCGTGAGACTTGACCATTATTAGGCCCTTCACCCTCGAGCTTGCCGTCAGTTCCGCCAAAATACATGACGCTACCATCCTGACTCCATACCCGGAATTCAGCCGGCGCATTGCCTGCTGTACCATAGGAACGGATACGTTGGAAACCATCCAATTCAGTGCGATATTCGGTATAAGCACCGTTCCCATCGGTACCTGTACCAATTGGAACCAGGAGGCGCCCGTTCAGACAGAAATTATCATCTGACGAATAGTCAACCGTATGTGACGCACTACTACAACGCGCCACTGAGCCATCCAATCCGGCAACAGACCAACCGCGACCCACGATTCCGTCACCACTATGGCTGTTATACACCAGCGACAAAGAAGGCGTGACACCTGCCGTGCCCGGCGTTAATTGCAAAGGAATACTGTAGGTAGCTGCGCCCGATGCGGCTACACCGAAACTACCAGACAAACTACCATTGAAATCTGCTGTGAGGCCAGTGTAAGAATCAGTTGCTGATCCCCCTGTTAAGCTGGGAACAAAGCCAACTGTTTCTGCAACACTAACCACTGTGGTAATTGAATTACTCCAGGCACCACAATCATCATCTGCATTACACGCACGAACACGCGTCTGCACATTACCGTTTGGATAGCCATTAGGAGAATTTTCTGCAGTAAAAAGTAGACTGGAGGATCCAGTACTTTCTACTGAGGGTGACTGCCCATCAATAGTGGTTTCAACTTCATGATGAGTCACCGTGCCAGTGGCTGCACTCCACGTCAGATCTAGTTCACCGTCCACGCTGCCCAGTAGTTCATCCAACACGATGGTACCCGTTGGTGTTGGAAAATCTACAACAACACTGGCTACTGAACTTGGGCTACTGCTACAACCAATAGTATTACAGGCATAAACGCGATAACCATACGTGACCACTTCGCTTTTCCCAGTTGGACCTACTGAAAGCGAGGCGCTGCTTTGAATCTGGGTAAACCCTCCTCCATCAACTTGCTCTTCTACATTGTAATAAGTAGCTCCTGTGACTGCGCTCCAACTAACTGTATAAGCCCCATCATCGTCCGTAGACGGAACACTTGGTGTTCCCGGTGCTGATGGCGCTGTAACAAGTACAGAACGTTGAGCGGATGCCCCACTACAACCGATAGTTGAGCAAGCTCTAGCCTCATAATACCAAGTACCAGCGCCTTTCCCCGATGGGCTTACTGAAGATGTCCCTCCGGTACTTGTCCAAGCTGACCAGCTACCCGCGTCTAATTTTTCACGATATTCGTAATAAGTACTTCCCGTTGAGTCAGCCCAATCAAATGTGAATGAGCCGTCATAATCAGGGCTTGTAATAGCATTAGAAGTAGGAGTTGTTGGTGTAGTTACGGTGACTGTCCGTATTCCCGACCAGCCACTACAGCCTGCTGCACTGCATGCTTGCACTCGATAATCCCAAGAGCCAGCCCCTAAACCTGAGCGAGCCTTACTGGTAGCAGAAGTTGCTTGAATGGTACTCCAGGAACCAGAATTAACTCGTTCTTGCAGATTGTAATATGTAGACCCAGTTGTCCCAGACCAGCTGACCGTGTAAGAGCCATCATAGCTTGTAGTTTCTGTCGAAGACGGTGTTCCAGGTGCAGAAGGAGTAGAAACGGTAACAGACTGTGAATTTGATGCCACGCTACAGCCAACAGTATTACAGGCTCTTATCCGATAAGAGGAAGCTCCAACTGATTGACTTAATGTTTTAGCAGGTGTTGTTCCTGTGCCCGTATTTGTCCATGACCCACTATTTTTGCTGTATTGATAGTAAGTATCACCTGTAGAATTTGACCAGCTTAAATTAATAGATCCATCGTAATCTGGGTTAGGGGTGATTGCAGTAAGTGATGGGGTGGTTGGGACGGAGACAGTAACGGTCACATAATCAGCTGTAGAATATACCATCCCACAATCATAAGGGTTTGAACAATCGAAAATTCCTTTTTTTAATGTGTAGAAATAAGCGCCAGCTGATTTTGAAAAATTGAACGTTTTTCCTGTTTCTGAAGTACTGGCAAAATAACTCCACCCGCCTGTATCATAGATATACCAATCAGTATCCCAAGAAGATGATCCGCCTTGCACAACCACACTATAACTAGTTGAGTAGCTTGTTACCGCAGTACCTCCAGCAATATTGACAGCAGCAAGAACGGTCTGCGTAGACAATAGAAAAAATATTAAAAAATATGTTTTTATAGAAAAACGGTAAAAGTTAGCTATTAATTTACGTATCATTCCATTCATTTTTTTATCTCCAATTGTTAGCGCTAACGTATTTCCGCTGTTTTTTAAAATATTAAATTTTTAGTAACCCTTCTATAATTTGTCTTCCTGTTTTAATTCAGAAACTTAATTTCTCACGAATATTTGTTTTCTTACTGTGTAATCTGTAGAAATTATAAAAGCTACGGCATCAATTTGCGGTTGCATACACGGCCTATCACAACCAGGTCTCGCCCCCACCTCTCCCATATAAACTTCCCCATAATTTAAAATAAAACCAAAATCGGAAATTTTATTGTCTTCTGCAAACTGCACATCAGAAAAATAAAAGCTAGGCTCTCGAATTAATGAAATACCTTGTAATAGTTCATCATCGACATTAATAACAGCGTCGCCTTCATTAAGGTGAATATCTATTGCCGTTAATTGTGCTTCCTCATCTTGGCTAAAAGACACACTGAGGTTATTGAATGGTGCTGGCAGTGAAACGTGATAAATGCGCTCAGAAGGCGCTACAAGCACATTTTCCATACGTGCTTCTGAAGCAATAATCTGGGCTGTAGCTAACCCAGCCAAACCAAATGAAGCAAAAGACCATAGTGCTAAGCGCAATAATGATTTAATCAACGCTACAAGCTCAGAGTTGTAGCATTTTCGATTAATTAAGGAAATTGCTTCCAGACCTGAAGCGACTACGCATCGTTTAAATGAATACAGCTTACTCGGAATTAAAAATGAATAAGAATTAAGACGCCTTACGAAATGAATATTTTGCTTTAGGTAGAGTAGTGACATGCAAACATCCTTATCAAGAAGATCCATATCTCCTTTTTATTTTCATAATTCACTTTTTATCTCAATATTTTTTGCTGGTCAATACTTTTTACTTAATTTTATTGAATCATAGTTCTATATTGACATTGAATAGCTATTACCAATATTTTTGCATTTAGTTTAGCTATCTTTCCTATCACTATGAATTACTATACCTTTTGTTCTCTTTGATATTATTTTGACATTATTGCGCGTCATATAAATAAAGATTACTTTACATGTAATATTTTTTATTAGCATTCAACCCATATTTTAGAGCCCTGATAGTCGAAGAAGGAAAGGGAGCGAAATGAACTTAAGGATGAACAATAAAAATCTTTTAAACGGATTTACCCTTGTCGAACTTTTAGTCGTACTCGCTATTCTTGCTCTAATCGCTGGCATTATTGGCCCGCAAGTTTTACGGCAATTTAATGGCGCCAAATCAGATACCGCCATTTTGCAAATCAAAGACTTAAGCGGAAGTCTGGATTTGTTTTTGCTGGATATTGGACGTTACCCAACCACTGAAGAAGGATTGTCAGCACTTATAACACAGCCTTCTGGATTACATAGCTGGAATGGCCCCTATCTTCGAAGTTCTAATGTCCCTAAGGACCCTTGGGGTGGAGACTATCAATATCAGTTTGATCCTTCCGGCTCATTCGAGCAATTCCGTATCATTTCCTTAGGCGCTGACCACGCACCAGGGGGGAGCAGTGATAATGCGGACATTAGTAATACTCAGTAATTCGTTCTTAGGTAGTGATGAGAGATCAGTAGCAGGTTATACGCTGATCGAAGTGTTGGTGTCATTAGCGATTGTTGCTTTAATTACAAGCGTGAGTATCCCCTTCTTTTCGCCTGTCATTGACAATTACCAAGTAAAAGGGGCTGCCCAGGAAATTACAGACTCTCTTAAATTAACACGTCAGCAAGCTATGCTGGATAATACTGATTATGCATTCATTCTAAATGTAAAAGATTTCTCATATCAGTCCCCAGTAAAGTCAAAGAAATTAAAAGCACCAGAAAATGTCGAGATTAATTTGATCACTGCAGATTCAGAACTTGTTGATGAGAATATTGGCGCCATACGATTTTTTCATGATGGCAGCTCAACTGGCGGAACCATTACCTTATCCCTTAATAATAAACAATATGCTATTACTATAAATTGGCTGACAGGTCATATATCAATGAATAATGTTATGAATTAAGCAGGGACGATGGTCACATTTAAAAAACAAAAAGGATTTTCCTTAATTGAAATTATTGTAGCGTTTTCAATAGCTGTGATGAGTTTGGCGGTCCTTTATAACATTCAATCCAATGCGGTTCGATCAAGCATTCTTTACGATGAATATTTAATAGCTAACCGGATCGGGGCATCTTTATTAGCAGAAGCCAGTGTACAAATGAACAAGGCAACAGAGGGCTCTTATGATAATAAATATTTTTGGGAAATTAGCACCACTGATTACGTTTCAAATTCCGAGACTAGTCAACCGATTAATAACCTTGCGCTCAGTAATGTCACCTTGAAAATTGAATGGCAGTCAATCGATCGTGAACGTTCTATATTACTAAACACGTTGAAACCAAAGCTTACTCAATCTGAAAGTGACTTTTAGCAAATGCTAGTTACTAATCATACAAAAAAACCATCTCAAACCGGTATGACATTGATTGAAGTACTCATTGCATTGAGTTTGTTATCGCTTCTACTGACTATGCTTTATGGTGCACTTTACAATATGACACAAGTCTCTCAATCATCAGCCGAGAGAAACAACAAGTCTACAGAAATAGAAAGCGCTTTACAGTTCATCACCAATCAACTCTCACAAATTGTGCCCTTAAGTGAACGTACAGACGATGGTTTGTTTGTCTTTTTTGAAGGCAGACCTGACCGTCTACTTTATACAGGCACCTTACCGGCCCATCGAGGTGGCGGTGGCTTGCATTTTATGCAATTAGGCCTTGATGAAAATCTCCAAAACCTCTCCCTTTGGGATACACAAGCACGACCAGGGCAGGCGATGAATGATGCTGCCTATCAAAGAACTTGGCGTCGTAACGACATACTCCTGCATATAGAGGATCTTTCATTCGAGTATTTTGGGTCAGGCCCAAGAGGCAATAGACCTCAATGGCAAAACGATTGGAATAATGACAGTTCATTACCCAGCTTAATTAGAGTTCATATAAAAATGGAAGAAAGCAGCACATTGCCTCCATTAACCATAGAGCTTCATCGCCAAAATGTAGCAGGTCAGGCGCAATGGGTATGGTGAATGTGAAAGTGAATGTTAAAACTCAAGATAAGGGCTATGCCCTGGTGTTGGTCTTATGGCTAATAACCCTGTTAAGTCTGGTGACAGCAATGAGTTATAACGCTGCCCGTGTTCAAATGCGATTAACCTACCTTGCCAACAGCCAACTGGAGGGTGAAGCACTCGCTGAAGCTGGCATCTGGCTATCTGTAAATACCCTATTATCAACATCATCCAACAATCTTGGCCGTTACACTAACTACACGGGCAATCTGCAATACCATCAAAGCGATATTTCAGTTTCAATTCGCGATTTGGCCAGCTTAATAAACCTTAACAATGCCAACGCTGAACTGCTCGAGCTTTTAATCACGCCTTATACAGAATCTTCACAGGAAACAGAAACACTAATCCAGAATATTCGGGACTGGATTGATAGTGACAATGATTCACAAAACAATTCCAGTGAAGAACGGCTCTATTCCTTGGCTGATCTGGACTATAGCCCGATGAATAAGCCGTTTTCTTCAGTTGATGAGCTTAGGCTAGTCATTGGCATGACTGACGCCTTATTCCGCAATATCTCTCCCTTCCTTACTATCTATGGCACTCATACCCAGATTAACAGTCAAAGTGCTGAACCTGTGTTATTAGAATTGCTCAATAATGAATCAAGTGATAATAATTCCATCCAACGTTATTTAACTACATTGCCAAGTAACGCGTTTATTGTAACCAGCACAGCAACCATAAATGGCAACGACTTCAGCCAAACTGTAATCATCGAATTAACAGGCAGACGAGCTGATTCATATCGAATTTTGGCCTGGCAACCCTCTGAATTAATCAAGAAAAATAGTTAAAAGATATGAGAATTTTAAGCCAAATTACAAGGGATTGCTTACACTGGCTACTCACTGGTTTGAGATGGCCGCTACCTGAAAATATCCGGCAGTTGCTTTTCCCCGAAGCCCCAAGGGTTATTATTCAAGTTACTAATTCCGGCTTTGAATTATTTATTCCAGAAGCATTACAGCATAACAAACTTGTTTCTAGTCTCTCTGTAAAAGGACAACATAGTAGCCTCCCTGAGTTATTAGCGCAGTTAGCTACACTAGATAAAGTTAAGGCTACCGTAGCGATTCCCTATAGTGACTTTTTAGTAAAAACATTAAGCATTCCCAAAGGGGCAAATGATAAGCTTGAATCAATTGTACGCTTTGAATTGGAACGTGTGACGCCTTTCAATCTTGAGCAAATCTACTATGACTTTTTTGTTGCCGATGAAAATGCCAACAAAGCCAATATTTTCATTACCGCCTTTCTGGTTACTTCTCAAAAATATCAAGACCTGGTTGAATTATGTATAAAAAACAAGATAGCGGTCAGCTGTATTGACGATGAAATGAACATTCTGCCCATAAACATCACTTCCTCAAAGAAAAATCACGTTCAATCTGATTATTTACTTCCCTTTAGTTTTAACTATACTTTTGTTTTCCTAATTTGCTTATCCATTTTACTGCTTGCTCCCCTACTTAAATACGATGGCCTAATTCAAGAACTAGAAACTGAAATTGCAAATAATCGTAGCGAAGCACTTTCTCTGCGTGAAAGCATGCTGTCTTTCAATAACCAAAATAGCAGAGGCGCTGTACTCGACAATTATAGAATCAATTATCTTTCACCCCTGAATTTACTGGAAAATCTTAGTCAATCTTTACCGCAAGATACTTGGTTAAGAACTTTTTCTACTTCACCACAGTTCATACAAATACAGGGAGAATCGCCTTCAGCTGCGCAGACTCTGGCCTTAATTGAAAGAAGCCCTTATTTAGAAAATGCAGAATTTTCTTCACCAGTAAGCAATGTAGCAAGCAGTGACAAAGAAGAATTTCACATTATCGCAACAGCCAGGCCGGTCTATGACCAGTAATATTCGTCCAGAATTACAGGCCTTACTGAGCTATTTGATTTTGCTGAGCGGCTTGATTTTGTTGTTTAACTTATTAATCAATCCAACCTTAGCAGCAAGGCAAGAAAGACTAGAAACCATCAGTACCTTGCACGACCAGAATGTACGTTTTTTGCAGTCCATATATGACTCAGAATTTCTAATGAATAATACAGATGAAGCAACTCAGTCAACAAATGACGAAGAGTATCTTGACCAATTTATTACTGCAGGGACCTCAGCTCTAGCAGGAGCTCAACTTCAATCTTTACTGCGCACTTTAATCGAAGAAAGTGGCGCAGTTTTAGTCAGTGCGGCTTTCAGACGCTCAAATGAAACGACTAATTTCCCTCAAATAACCGTTAGCCTAAGACTACAAAGCTCAATCAATGCTTTACAGTCATTTCTCCTCAAGGCTGAAACGCATTCACTGGCATTGTTTGTAGAAAATCTGGTCATCCAGAGCAGGCATCGCGAAGGGCGGCAAATATCTAACATTAATGAAGAGCTTGAAGTAAGAATGGACGTCAGTGCTTTCTTGGATATGAATGTAGAGGTGCTTAACAATGGACGTTAAGGGCTCACTCTCTTCTATCTCTGCTAACAGAGCAATTTTAATAATCTCAGTTTTACTGTTGTTAGTAGCCCTAACTGAATATTTCTGGCCGCTAAACTTAGAAACTACTATTGAAACGAATACCAGCGACTCCTTTAGATCAACTATGCCGATCAATCTCGCAGGAATTGTAAACCCAGACAATGCATATTCCTTTATCATAGACGCCCCTCTATTTACCGTAAATCGAGAGCCTTATCGCCCTCCTGTTCAAGAACAGGAGGCAGAAGCAGTTACACCCGTTGCTATAGCAGAGCCCCAACCAGAAGAAACAATAAACTTCTCCATACAGGGGATTATTCTTTCTCCGCAAACCCAAATAGCACTTTTAAAACTAAATTCTACTAGCGAGGTTCAACGCGTTCGAGTCGGTGAAACCATTGAAGGCTGGGAAATAACTGGCATTGAAAATAACCAGATTTCAATTCGAAAAAATGCAGATACAAGAATTATTCAACTCGTTGAAAATACTGCCAATGCAAACTAACTTCAGGCTATCGAAAATGACTAAAACCGTTTCGTTCAAAAAAATAACGTGTTCTTTCTTGTTCTTAGTCTGTGCTGGCTTTTTAAATGCCTGTGCTACTTCTCAGGCGACCAGTGGCGCAGCGACACAAGATGCAGTCTCTGGTAATACTCAGCCGGAAATCACAAGTTCTAATGCTTCTTCCGCTACATCAAGTGCCATTAGCAATAGTAGAGAGCCTATCATTGAAGAAGCCACTGGAAGCTTTATTAACACCCAGGCAACTATTCGGCCTTCAAACACTCAAGCGGGTGAGATAGATCTTGATTTTGAAGGGGCTGAATTAACTGAATTTCTCGCGCTTGTCATGGGCGACCTGCTCAACTTGAACTACATTATAGACCCCAATGTCATCGGCACAGTGACTTTACACACTTCGACGCCAATTGATCAAAATTCATTGCTTATACTGGTAGAAGAAATAGTCGAACTTAATAATGCCATTCTTGTTCAAAGTAATAATTTTTATCGAATAATGCCATCTGCCAATTTTGCTGCTGGTTCAATAAGCCCCAATGTTAGCAATGATTCAACTATTGCCGGCTATGGTATTCGTATCTTTCCACTACAATTTATCGCCGCTGAAGAAATGAAAGAGTTACTGGATCCGATAGTTGCAGATACTAGCGCGGTCACTACCGATCAGCCGAGAAACTTAATCATTGCTTCAGGGACTTCCACCGAGTTACAGACCATTGCAGAAACCATAGAAATTTTTGATGTGGATTGGCTTAGAGGACGATCACTGGCTTTATTTCCTCTCAGTAATGTTGATCCTCTAACGCTGGAGGCTGAACTAAATACTATTTTAAATTCCAGTGGTTCGGGTAGTGACCCGACTCTACAAGGACTAGTACGGCTTGTCCCCCTTGAGCGACTTAGCTCCATATTGGTAGTGAGTTCCACGCCAGCAGCACTTAGAGAGGTAGAAACCTGGATTAATCGCCTGGATCTGCCCAGTGAAAGCGCTGGTAGAAGAATCTATGTCTATACCGTTCAAAATGGAAAGGCGATTGAATTAGCGAGTATCCTTCAGAGTATATTCCAGGATTCTGGTCAAGCGGGTAATTCACCTGTTGGCACATCACCTTCAAATTCCAACACGGCGTTAGCACCCGGTTTAACTCCCGCTCAAATTGGTGACGATATTGCTGTTTCACCCGATGGGCAAAATACTATTACCGGTAATACCGCTGGTTTATCACTTTCAAACAACAGTGATATAAAAATAATTGGTGACGATGTAAGAAATGCTGTTGTTATTTTAGCCAGTCCCCAAGATTACAGCATGATTGAAACCGCCATCCAGCAACTTGATCTTGTGCCACTTCAGGTGCTTATTGAAGCCAGCATTATCGAAGTGACATTAAGAGATGAGTTGAGTTACGGCGTCGAATGGTTTTTCCAAAATGGTATTAACAGCGGTGAATTTGATGGGTTTGGCACCCTTGATCTTGGTGCGCCAGGCATAACTGCTTTAGCACCAGGTTTTTCCTATACGGTTATTGATAGCGCCACCCAAGTAAGAGCTGCATTAAATGCTTTAGCAACGGCATCAGAGGTAAGTGTACTCTCTTCCCCTTCCTTGATGGTGTTGGACAATCAAACAGCAACTATTAATGTAGGGGATGAAATCCCCGTTCCAACACGTCAATCTATTAGCAATATAGACCCCTCTTCTCCGACTGTAAATGAGATTGCATTCAGACAAACAGGGATAACCTTAACTGTCACTCCCAGAGTTAATGCAAGCGGATTGGTAACGATGGATATTACTCAGGAAGTGGCTACTGCAGCGACAACAACAACATCCAGTTTAGATGCGCCTACCATTCAGAATAGAAGAATTGAAAGTGTCGTAGCCATTAATTCAGGTGAAACAATTATGCTCGGTGGACTTATGCTAGAACAGCAAGCTATTAGCGAAAGTGGACTACCCTTTTTAAATAAAATTCCAATCCTGGGTAACCTATTCAGCCAAAACACCAATGAAGATGCCCGAACAGAATTATTGGTATTGATCACCCCCAGAGTGATTAGAAATCAGGGTGATGCGCGCACTATTACTGATGAATATCGCGCCAGACTAACCAACTTACCACCCCTTACAACAGAACCAGCTCAATAGACTAACTATGTCAGTCCTAGGGATACAAAAAGAGACAGTACGCTCAAAGCTGCAAACTTATCTGGTTGAGAAAGGCAAGCTTTCTGAAAATACCCTGAAACAATCGTTAACGATTGCTGAACCGGGCATTAGTGGCTTGGGCGAAATTTTAACAAAGACAGGCCTTGTGTCAGATGCAGATATTGCACAAGCATACAGTGAAACCCTTGAACTCCCTTTACTGGAAGACAACGAGTTAGACAGTATTGAATTTTCTGCTGAATCGTTTAAAGAAAGCTATTTACGGTCTGCCTCATTACTCCCGTTATACGAATCTGAGTCAGTCATTACTACTGTTACTGCAAACCCGGAAGACACTTTTTCAATAGAAGCCATGGCCCTGGCTTCAGGAAAAACGATACAACTTAAAATTGGGACAAAACAGCAAATAGCAAAAGGCTTGAACAATCTGTTTGGGAACACACAATCCCAAATGGACGGAATTGTTGAGCATCTCGATTCTCAAAATGAGAATGAGTCCAATACTGGTTTCATTGACAACTTGCTTGATCAGGCTGCCGATGCGCCGATTGTCAAACTAGTCAATTTCATAATCCAGAAAGCTGTTGAAACGCGTGCCTCTGATATACATTTTGAACCGTTTGAAAATAAGCTAAAGGTCAGGTATCGCATCGATGGAATCTTGCAGCTAACTGAATCCCCGCCTGCACATTCAACCGCTGCGGTTGTTTCAAGGATAAAGTTGATGGCTAAACTCAATGTAGCAGAAAGAAGACTTCCCCAGGACGGCGCCATGCAAGTACGCATACAGGGGAAAATAATCGATATTCGTGTTTCTACCACCCCAACCCTGCATGGTGAAAGCCTGGTTTTAAGAATACTGGATCAAAATAATATTGCACTTGAATTATCAGACCTGGGTTTTTCTGACAAGCAGCTAAGCGCTATAAGCACTATTTTAAAAGCTCCAAATGGCATTGTGCTGGTTACTGGGCCTACAGGTAGCGGAAAGACGACAACGTTATATGCAGCACTGAAAGTATTGAATACAGATGAACAAAAAATAATGACGGTCGAAGACCCCGTTGAATATCAGCTCGAAGGGATAAATCAAATTCAGGTAAAACCTGAGATAGGCCTGGATTTCTCACAATCTCTAAGATCTATCGTTAGGCAAGATCCAGACATTATTATGATTGGGGAAATGCGTGATTTAACAACTGCTAGAACTGCCGTTCAATCAGCGTTGACAGGCCATCTCGTGCTATCAACACTACACACAAATGATGCCGGCAGTTCGATAACACGCTTACTAGACATGGGAATAGAAAATTATTTAACCAACTCCACGCTAAATGCGGTTATTGCTCAGAGACTTGTGAGGAGACTTTGCCAATTTTGCAAAGAGGAATTTAATCCAACAACCGAGCTTGTAAAACAATTAAAGATGGATGTGCTGTCTGAAGATAAGAAGATTACCTTATATCATGCCAAAGGGTGTGATAAATGCGAGAAAACTGGTTATAAAGGACGAATAGTTATTGCTGAGATATTACATATTTCTGATAAATTGCGCCAAGCTATCTTACAAGGACATGATGCTTCAAAACTTCAAAAAATTGCCATAAGTGATGGCATGGATACTTTAAAAACAGATGGCTTAATCAAAGCACTAGCAGGGATTACAACAATTGAAGAAGTAGCCAGGGTAAGTTTTATATAAATGAATAGATATTATTATAAAGCTTTGACTTCAAACGGTGACCAAATAGAAGGCTCACTAGAAGCAAGCGATGAGAAAAGTGTAATAAAGAATCTTCAATCACAAGGGTTTTATCCAATTACAGCAACCCTTGAAAAAAAATCCTTAATAGAAAAGCTAAATATCAACATTTCTAAAAATAATGACAAAGATTTCTCAAGAAAAGACCTTTTAAGTTTCACTCAAAATTTATCAACACTGTTAAATTCGGAATTACCATTAGATCACGCACTTAAATTATTATTGAAAAACCATCAGGAAAAGAAATCAGCGAAGGTGATACAGTCAATTTATGAGGAAATAAAAGCCGGAAACTCATTATCTAATAGTCTATATCGTTTTCCACAAATATTTGATCCTTTGTATATTGCAATGGTTAAATCTGGTGAAGCCAGTGGCAGTCTTGGACAAGCTTTTCTGAATCTATCCGCACATATTGAAAAGAAAGAAAAGTTAAGATCAGCCGTAGTTTCGGCGCTGACCTACCCTGCTTTGTTAGTTGTAATTTCACTATTGTCATTGTTCTTTTTAATGACCTTCGTAATTCCACGCTTTATTCCTATGTTTGCTGGTTCTGAACAGACGTTACCGCTTCTATCACGTGCAGTATTTTCTCTTTCATCATCTTTCACTAACTATTGGTGGATAGTTATTATTGCGATTTTCGCTGTATCTTATTTATGCTTCTATGCTTATCAACACCTTTTGAGTAAGAGTTCTCTGAATAAATCCTTATTAAATCTACCTTTATTCGGCCCTACTATAAAATCTTTCCAAACAGCCAAATTTGCCAGAACAAGCGCATCATTATTAAAAAATGGATTGAACCTGATAGACTCCATGAATCTAGCATTGGATTCCGTTAGTTACGATATTTTCAAACAGGAAATTAAATTAGCCATTAATGCCTTAAAAGCAGGGAAAAGAATTTCTGATTCTTTGCAACACAGTTTAATTCTTTCACCAATTACAGTTGATCTAATTAGAATTGGTGAAGAAAGTGGGAAATTAGCAGAAATGTTGTTAAAAATTGCTGAAAATTGTGAGCAAGAAACTGACAGCAACATAAAACGAATGTTGGTTTTTTTAGAACCTATTTTAATATTAGGGTTAGGCGTAATGATTGCTTTAGTTATTTTATCTGTGTTGATGGCGATGCTTAGCCTAAATGACATAATTATTTAATATAACTAACTAGAACTTAACTATTACCGATAAATGTACTTATCGGAAATCAGCTTATGTCTCCTTTCGGCCAGAAGCGGACATAACGCCTTTATTGACTTGATTGTTATGTGTCGTCATCTCAATTCACGAACAAATTTGCCAAGAATACGTGGACGGTTATCTCCCTTCCTTGGTCCACAGGCGATCGCAAACAGACCCTCCATTCATTGGCGCTGACGTTTTCCTTTTCCTCTCTCTTGAAAGATTTGTGTGTTCGGAGCTGCTCAGGACACTTCTCAAGAATCGAAGAGAAATCTTTTACTTTCTTATTGAAGACGATCAGAGAAGCCTTGCAATCACGCCACGTGAGGTAACCAATCAACTGATCAATCGCTGAAGACAGTCCAGCTCCGCCAGTCCATACCTTGCACTCTCCTACAAAGGCTGCACGATTATCGGCCTCGATTCGTATATCTGTCTTCCCCTGGTGGCGAAAAGTCTCGCCGGTCGCATCGCCTTCGTAGTGACCATTAAGATGTGCGATAAGGATGTTTCTAAGATCCTCCTCACCAAGATTCTGGTATGTGACTGGAGTTGTTTCGAATGTAGCAATTTCGTGGCGGATTACCTTCAGAATATGCTCGTAAGTTGCATCGTCAATACCATACTCTGGCTCAAAGCTATCCGTCGAGACCTTTGGAAGAGGCCGGACAATCTTCCGCTTCAAGTTAATTGGCTCGGGGTCTGGAGCGTTTGGATTTCTTTTAATTGGCAGCCCGATCCTTGATGCAATACCTTCTGTTTTGGAAATCCGCTCTTTACGAGAATTAATTGCAGATTCAATCGCCTGTCTAAGCTGAGCGTTGTAGGCTTCGACTTGCGAAGTTGAACTCCCGACATAAAATCTAATCAACTCTAGGTCACGTTGAATCTCATTCTTGAGATTCTCTTCGTTCAAGTTGTCGACTGGCACCGTATAAACAAGCCTTAGATTGCCCAATGCTTCGACTCTTGTGCCAGCCGTAATCTGCCCCCGGGGGAACACGCTCTTCCATGAACTTGGCTTCATCTTCCAAAGTTGATGATCGCCCGAAAAAGGGACATCTATTGCTATCTGGTGAGCTGGGACGTAGAAAGGGCCAGCGCGATCTTGACTAAAAAAACGATTTGAATCACCTGAAACGTCAATCTTTGTTTCTGATTCAGTCGACTCCATGCGGTCTTCATGCAATTCAATCGGATCAGCAGATAGCTCTGCGAAAACGTGCTCAATAAGATCTTCCTTGGGGGTTGATAGGAGTTGATTCCTCGAAATCTTATCGATTTCTGGGCCAACCTTGTTTTGCAGATTCTGCCGGAGAGTTCCATCGAGATCATATTCGGCGAACAAGTAGTCGTTTCTATTCATGCTTGATCATTCCACGCATCTCTTAAATACAAATAACGTTTGTTTAAGTGGCGGCTATGCAGCAGCGACTCTGCATTGAAGAACTTGTTAGGTATTTTCAATGCGTTTTACAACCTCATTCATAGTGTAATGAACAAATTGAGACCCCAATTCTGTTAGCTCTATTTGTTTTGTGTTTTCAAAAGCAGACTCTATGGTGCCAGAACTATTTCTGGATTTTCCTCTAGTACTCTGTTTTATGAATTGGCCTTGATAATTAGTAGGTCGGTGATTCCTAATAACTCTTCCAAGCTGCAAATCACTAATTAGCTTCCTAAAAAGATCGGCTTCAGCACTATCGTCTCGGGGGATTTCATCGCTAAAAGATTGCCAAATACCAAGTCTGGTAATTCCAGGGTTTTGGTAAATAGCTCGAATAATTTTGAAATGAATTTCATGGTATTGATCGAGCCAATCGTTATATAGCCTGATTAAATCATCTGGGCATATATTTGTAGCTGCTGCATTTGATATTAAATTGACTACATACTGCCTCTTTTCGATTGTCTCGGCATCATCCCAGGATTTAAAAGCACGACGAACTAAAGTTAAATACTCATCAGACTCTATCCTTGAATCAAAAGCATCCGGTATAGATTCCAGCCTTCCAGCCATTTCATCCAATGAGCCAAGCAAATGCTGTATTTTTATTTTATGAACCTTAAACCACTGTTCGTAAAGGTCATTTACATCGCCTTGTTTTTTATCTCCTTGAAAAGCATCTTTAGCATTTAGAAACATACCTATCCATGAAATCGAGCTCATGGCATTAGCTATTACCTTGGTGTATTTCTTCCATTTAGCTTGGTTCTTAACAAGCTCAAGGTCGTGGACAATAAACTCTTCTGTCCGTAGCTTTTCTAAATCTTTTGGATCTGTCACTGAAACTTCCTCTGTATATCTGACAGTTTATAAATGGGCCTACTGGGTCCCGTTATCAGCACAATTATTAATATCTCGAGATCGTAACATACTGAATATTCTGAAACATGTAATTTTAGACGTCCCGTAATCAGCTAAGAGCGCATGTTTTGGTATGTCTGCTAAGAATAGAAAGCAGGCATTCCAGTATTTCGCCTTACCGGAACTAGCATTACAGAAATCAGCATAATTTCACCGAACCTGAGTGCTATGAATTGTATAGCATCTTTAATAGATCGTATTTTCTGTCATTAATTTCCATAGAGAATTCCGATCCAATAGCCCGCCTCTATAAATGACATTACCAAACGTGTCATCGATTACTCTCTTACCTTTGTCGTATACATGTACGTGTATTCCTTTCTCCTGTGGCCTGTCTGCTGTCCACAATATTGCTGGTGTCGATGACCACATATCGAAATGAAGTCCATTGTAGTCATCTAAATCAAGTGTGCGATCAGGCACTATATATTCATTGCTTTTGTTAAATTGATCATGCAAAGGTTTGAGAGGTGTAGACACAATTTTCCCTTTACTCCAGATGCTATCGTTCCCACAATTCCCACAGAAGTGCTTTGCATGTGGTGTATTTGCAAAACTACCTAAATCGAGATGCGGATATCCACATTTTTTACACATCACACAATCCATTGCCCTCATCTCTTCAATCGACTTCACAAATTCGAATGCTGCAGGTGGAGTTATTTGTATTTGTGTAATTTCATGGTTAGCAAATAGATCTAAGTGCTGATTGTATGAGCATACAACTGCATTGAAATCTTTATCCAAAACCTTTCGTTCGGCTCCGGCAAAGCGTTTATGCACATGAATTCTAGGAGGACGTGGTTCTATGGGTTTACTTGATATCGCAGGAGGTAAAGAACACCAGACACCGATTTCTTCAAAATCATTGAACTCAACAATAAGCGGGTCAACTACGTAGCTCATAGCCATAAGATGATTGCTGCAAGTTACCTCACCAGACTCTGAAACGGCCGCAATATCTGCTTTTGTCCCCCAATGGATCTGGTGTGTTTTACAATACCACCTATCCGCTCCATGCCTAAATTTTCCGCATGAAACGATGTGACACGGTAGTACAGCGTTATCTCCCGATTTACTGGTGAAACTTCCAAAAACTTCTTCTGAACTTACAGCAATATTTCCTATAGTCCTACCAGGTGCCCAACATATTGCTGACGCTGCACAATGCGTATCTAAGTCTCCTTCATGCTCCCCTTCGTTACAGTGCTTTTGAATAAAGACCTTTTTTGCCATTCCTGTTCCAGGATCTGACCATTCGCATTGCCAAACCTCTACTTGACCAGTATCAGTATTCAGTTTGCGTGAATAAAACATTTATATTTCCTAATTAGAATATTTATATATAGTCTAGCAGTTAATTAAAGTGACTCTATATCATCACTCTATTAAATCAGGAAACTCAATGAAAGTGAGAGAATTCAGCAATTAATTAATTTTTTATTTGGATCCTGACAATTTAATTTATCACTCTTCCCATAAAGGGTATTGATTGATATCGAGAATTACTTCGCTATCTTGACGCTTTCCTGGAGGATCCAGCTTCTTGAGTCTTTCTTCTGCGCGCTCAAATCCCTCAATAAAAACAGTTAACATTTCAGCTGTTTCTTCTTTATTAAATGTTTTTATATCAGCAGTATCAATAATTCTTAGCTGCCTAGCTTCCTTTGAATTAGCCGCACTAAAGTCCAAGATTTCAAATCGTGTGTCTTCTAGTTCAGGGTCCTGGTTTAAAATTTCCTTAGCAAGCGTCACAAATAATGATAGCTGCTTATCATCAAGTGGGTTTTGTTTCCAAAAAATGAACCAAGGAAGGTAAATCTGCCCTCCTACACCATAAATAAAGACAGATTTAAATGGTATTCTTAAATTCCTACCCACCGGATAATAGCTTGGGGCAATATCGTTTACAAAATCAGGCTGGATACTACTGAAGTGTCCACTAAGTAATGGAACAACTTCCAATAGTATTCCCTGAACTTTTTTACGTTTTTCTTTATCTTTAATTCCTTTAATTAGTTGATCTTCGGAAGTCTTGAAAAGCAGACTGTCACGAGCCATATCATTCAACACATTGTAATTAAAAAATGGAGGGTTCAATGCCATATTGACAAAATCATTCTCAATGTCTTTAGGAGACTCGTGCCAATGCCTCGCTAAATGCTGTACTGATGGAACTCTGAGCTTCAACATTTTTTCACCTATTGCACTATGTAAGGCTTCTCTTTTGAAGTATAAAAATCAAGTATTGCTTGATTACTAATTTGCATGCCCGGATTGACCTTAGCTTCGTGATTCCAGACTTGATACCATGGGCCTCCAAACACATGCGATTGCTCAACCAATTGATTGGCATTCAGTCTGCAGTAAAACGAAACTATACTTTCCAAAACCTTCTTTTCGTTCTCATCCATATCAATCTTAGCTATCAGTTTTTCTCCAGTATTACGGTTTAATTTGGTAATTCTAGAAGTAATTTTTTTATCACTAAACTCTTTAAAATATCTATACAGATAAGGTAATACGGGCCCAAACTCCCAAGCTTCAAAATTCTGCTTAATAAGTGGCTTACTCGTTAAAACCAAAAACCACGTATGGCAAAAATATGTAATTTTTTGCAAACTTAAATTTGTAACTTCAATACCATTGTTGTCTGCATAGTCCAAAATATAATTTGCCACTTCTCGACCGTCTCTCATAAAATATCCATTTATACTCCGACCTCAAAGCTGTCCTTCAATTTACTTAAAGCAGATTCATAGTTAATCTGCTTCCCATGCTGGAGCCTTCCTACAACAATACCCGGATGTATATTGATTTTTTGTGAAAATTCCAATATTTCTTCACGCACCCTGAGCCCAGCAAGCTCAAATTTATATTCTTCAGGTATAAGAATCTCGCTTGCCCATGCATTTGCTTCCTGCTCTTGTTGATCTTGCGCATTGAATTCAGTGTTATCTAAGAATATATCGTCTTTCACCTCAGAGTGAAGTAGGATATGTGCAGCTTCATGAAAAAATGTAAACCAGAACTTATCATTCGATTTCCCATAAAGTGATAATTGAATAATCGGGCTATGCCCATTTAGCCATCGAGCTACCCCACTAACATGTGATTTGGGAATTGATTTAACTAACAGAAGCTTCACTCCTGCATCCAAGCAATACTTGAATAGAAGCGGACCAAAGTCATTTGGAGACTTTACTGTCAGCTCTCTTATTTTATTTACAGCGCTTTCAAACTTAGATTTATTATATTTTGGAGCATTTATTTTCTCTGCTTCTATTTCCCCTAATCTTAGCCAAGCTGCTATTGCACCATCATCAGCTTGATTTTCTTTCGTTTTTCTAAAAGATAGAGACATGGATCCGTAATAACCTCTCCACTCTTCTGGTGAAGCAACTCCAAAAAAGCTTAATAGTAGTTCCACCAACTTTGGCTTATTGGCCTCAATACTTCTAATATTTCCTATTGCCCCAACTCTTTTAAGTTCATTGACTGGTACTTCATCTAGCCATCCTGTCCAACTTTGATAATTCTTCTCTGCTTCTAACCTTGCGACATGCTGACGAAATTTCGACTCACGATTCATCCAAAATGAAACTGTGGAACCAAGTACTCTTTCCAGCTTTTGTGCAGTATCGTATGTAAGAGTTACTTTACCTTTAATGAGCTGGTTTAGATGCTTGGTACTAAAACCAAGTCGATTTGCAAGCTCAACCTGATTCCAATCACGCTCCTCCATCAAATCTAGAATTGTATCGCCAGGGGCTGATGCCCAATCAGGAAGAAATTTTTCTACTTGACTATTCATGAGGATCTCCAATTAATACTATATTTATGCTTTCAACTTTTGACCAATCGATACCACCATCTTCTTTAAGTGTTGGCGGCTCCTCCCTTGGCTCAAATAACAGCCTATTTCCACCATCTAAATCTAGAGAAAATAAACCTCTTTTATCACCGGTATACGGATGTGGTCTTCCAGCAACCAATGCAGAAACATTAGGCTCAGCCTCAATATCTGCAAGTCTAGATCGCAGCTTCACACCGCTTCGTGGCCCAAGCTTTTTATCAGCCAACTTTGAAAAAAGACATAGCTTCTTAAGCTTGGTCGTCTTGTAATCGATTTCCACATCATTGCATCCAATAATTTACCTATTTGGTAAATTATTATACATACATATTTCTCGAATTCAAGTAGAAAGGCGTCTGAATGGGGTATTGATAAGTTAATTCCCAACTATTGGCAGGCGCTAAAAAAGGGATTAACCAGATATTTTACAAAGGCTACTTCATTACTTCTTTCTTTATAAAGACGTTATTACATGTGTGTTTCCAGCCATGATCCTCGACTATTTTTTCTAGCTCACCTCGACAGCGTTTTCTACGTCCAGCTACGGTTTGCTTGTTGCCAGAATCGGATTTAAATATTTTAGCAAACTCGACCTTAACTTCGTTGTCGGATTTCCATTTAAGTATTTCGCTGTTTTTAAGTTTTAATAGGTCTGTGGCAAGATTTTTAGCGATTGGTTTTACATCAATGGAAGCTGCTGTTGGGATAAGTTGCCTCTGACTCCTCTTAATAATTGAGGCTGTCATAGAGTCTAAATTAACTTGCCAATGATGTAATTCTGCTCGAGTAGAGCCTTTAACTACTGAACCATGTCGTTCAATCACAAACTCCAACAATGGCGGGCTCCAACTTACATATTCCATACGCTGGAAAAGTTTATACCCTTCCATGCTATTTTCATCGCTACCACCAAATTCTTCCCAATGCGCAGCGAGCATTTCTGCAAGCTTGGTTGAGTCTTGACTATAATCAGACTTTGGATCATCCAAATATTGTTTTATATGTTCTACTGATACTGACAACTTAATTATTACCTTTGGACGGAGGTATAATTCTCATCGTAAGAATTTATCTACTACTTTAAGCCCTTCTAGAGGTGATACCTCTAAACTTTTGCAGTAAATCAGATACTCAATAACATCCAGCCTTCTCTCTCTTGCTTCAATTTTCGCAATAAAGGTGTGTGGAACACTCATTTTTTCTGCCAAATCCCGCATAGACAACCCTTTGGCTTCTCTACACGATTTTAGCCATTTAGTAAGTTTCCGGTATTCATCTGAATGTAGGGATTTAATCATTGACTCATTGTAGGAACGAGCTATCATATTCCCAAAACAGGTACATTGATAAATATAAGCGCCATAGGAGGTCAAATTTGAGCATTAAATTCTTAAGAATATCATTACGTGCATGGCTAATATGGACAACTGTGATATTGACGGCTTGCCAGGAGAGCCCAGAAGAACAAGTAAGGCGAGAATTAAGAGAAAGAAATAGATTGGAACAGCAGAAAACCTGGGCCGGTCAACTAACGTGTATTGAAGTCATTAAAGCCGTAAGCCGGAACCCGGCAACTACAAAGGTACCATTGCTGTATAACATGATAGATATAGATAACGTCCTTTTTACAAACGGTCATATAGCACGATTTCAATGGAGTGGCTTTAATATGGTTCAAGCCCAAAATGGCTTTGGATTAGTCGTTGGAGTAGAAGCATCGTGTGAATATGATATTAATACTGATCAGGTATATACCCTCATATTTGATGGACAAGCCTTCATAAGGAACGGTGCTATTTTATAGCCTTTGCATCACACAACCAATTGCTAAATTTCCATTCAAACCCTCTATTCAAGCCAGTTTCCGCTTAAAAACCTTCAATTTCAAAAAATAATTATAAAAACATCCCACAAGGAGAGTTGAAGGGTCTAGACTTCAAGTTAGAAAGTGTAGGACTTTCAAAATAACCTACTACTACAACCTTGATGGATCATGTTGCAGTTATCACTGCGCGTCATCCATGAAATGTTCATGTCTTGGCTCGCTATTTAAAAGGAGCTATAAAATGAACAGCGTTACCAACATAAAACAGAAATCCGAAGAAGCGTTATCTCAAAATCTTAACATCATTTATCAGGACTTGAATGTCCTAAAGTTGCGATCTAGTAACCCCCGTACCCACAGCGCTAAACAGATTAAACAAATCGCTGACAGCATCAGAACGTTTGGATTTACCAATCCCATTCTTATAGATGAGCAAAATAATGTGATTGCCGGGCATGGTCGTATAGCTGCAGCGAAGTTATTAGGTTTCACAACTGGACCAACCATTCAGCTTAAAAATTTAACGGAAGAACAACTTCGTGCCTATGTCATCGCTGACAATAAACTAGCAGAGAACGCAGGTTGGGATATGGATATCTTAGCTATTGAGTTTCAAGATTTACTAAAGTTCAATTTGGATTTTGACATTACTATCACAGGGTTTGAGACCGCTGAAATTGACTTAATGATTGAGCCAGTAAACGATGAAGAGTTTACTGATGATATCCCTGTACCTGATGTAGACAATCACCCTATAACGGAATTAGGTGATATCTGGATTTTAGGAGGGCATCGCATCTTATGTGCTGATGCGACAAAACAGCAAAGTTATGAGCGCCTGTTAGGTAATGATAAGGCTCAGTTAATTTTTACAGATCCGCCCTATAATGTTGCAATTAACGGTCATGTCTCCGGGCTTGGGAAAGTACAGCATCAAGAATTCGCTATGGCCAGTGGCGAAATGACCCAAGCTGATTTCACTGAGTTCTTACGGAACATTTTCCAAAACCTCATCCAATTTAGCACCCCTGGTTCTATACATTTCGTATGCATGGACTGGCGACACCTGAAGGAAGTTTTATCCGCTGGAGAATCCTATTCTGAATTCAAGAATCTCTGCGTTTGGGTAAAAAATAACGGCGGTATGGGATCATTGTATCGCTCTAAACATGAGCTCGTTCTGGTATTCAAGAACGGTACAGCGCCCCATACCAACAACGTAGAACTGGGCAAATACGGCCGTTATCGTACCAATGTTTGGGAATATGCAGGAGCCAACAGTTTCCATGAGGACCGTATGGATGAGCTGACTATGCATCCGACTGTTAAACCCATAGCAATGGTCAAAGATGCGATACTCGATTGCTCAAATCATGGAGACATTGTTCTTGATCCTTTTGGTGGGAGCGGTACTACGCTACTGGCTGCCGAACAAGCTGGACGACGTGCCTATCTGATGGAACTTGAGCCAACTTATGTAGATGTGACATTAAAGCGATTCCTCAAAACGACTGACGTCGAACCTGTCCTCGAAAGAACGGGGCAAACTTATACAGAAGTCGTCCTGCAGAAAAACGGCACACCATTTAGTAATCCGGACAACTCTGGCCCCAACACAATTGAGTGTTCACTCAGTGAGTCTACAGTAGAGGAGAACGCCAATGAGTGCTGATTATGATGTCGGATATGGTAAGCCACCAAAAGAAACACAATTCAAGTCTGGTGAAAGCGGCAATCCAAAAGGCAGGCCCAAGGGATCGAAAAACCTCTCAACTGTGATGCAAGAGACGCTTAGTCAGCGCGTAGTCATCACTGAGGGCAATAAACAGGTAACGGTAACTATGTTAGAAGCAATGGTAAAAGGCCTGTTTACAAACTCCATTAAAGGTAAAGCCGGTGCCACAAGCACATCATTCAAACTTATTCAGCAGATGGAAGAGTCGAATAAAGGGGTGAGTATTCCCTATCACCAGGACGATGGTAGTGTTAAACATCACGAAGTCGATATTGGAAAAGTGCTGGATGGGCTTGGAGTATCGAAATGAAAAAATCCAAAAGCCCTGAAGAGATTATCATTTCCTCTATGCAAACTTCTAAGGAGAAATTGCTCGATAAGCAGGAGGCTTATCGAGCAATCTTAGATGGCCCATCAATCGATAAAACAATTGCCGAATCAACCTTATCCACATTGGGCTGGGAAACATTCCTGGAGCAAATGGACGAGTATTATTTCCCTATTGATCAGAAAAGCATTAATCACTATTTGGTCAATCCTAAACAGTTCAAAACGAGAACTGAGTTAAGGATTGAAAAAATCGAAAACTTGAAAATCCAACATCATCTTTATTTCTTAAATCTGATCAATGAACACACCCAGCGACTAAATGTTATCGCTCATCTGCACCAGCAGTTTGGTGATTCAGATTCTTATAATCTCATTTTTATTCACTGGTTACGTTACAGTCAGTGCACGATGATCTTAAAAGAAATTCATCAACGATCCGAATTGTTCGCTGACGATGATGGAGTCACGCTCCTGGAAACTGATGCTTTTGTAAGCGAGCTTATCCTCACAGCCTTCATTGGCCTTAAACTGCCTGATATAGAACCAAGCACCATAGAAAACATGTAAGAAGATGGGCTGTTGGCAGTACAGCAGCCTTCTTCTATTTTGCCTTAATCCTTTCCAAAAATACTTCTGTTTTGCCGATATGAATACCGCACGATTGAGTTGACTTCCCGCCCCCAGAAGAGCGTACATGTGTATCAGGAGGCAGTCACATGCAATACACCATTGACGAACTTAAGACACAATCCATCAAGGCGCTAAAAGCAATCTGGGCCCAGGTTTTCGCTAAACCAGCCCCTCCTTTTGCCAGAAAAGACTTTTTGATGAATAACCTGCACTATCATCAACACCGTCATCGAAAAGGCCAACTTAGCCAGAAGACCCGGAAAAAGCTTCAGCAGCTGTACCATGAATTTCAGCAAAACCCCGATTTTCAGCCAAGTGGCAGCAATACCCGCCTGAAAGCAGGCACACGACTGGTACGTGAGTGGCAAGGCACCGTGCATACGGTCACTATCACCCAGCAAGGCTTTGAATACCTGGATACTCACTACAAAAGCTTATCAGCCATCGCCAGGTTAATTACCGGCACACAGTGGTCCGGTCCTGCCTTCTTCGGATTAAACGGAGGAGCCAAGGCATGAATAACAAGAACTGTGCTATCTACACCCGCAAATCCCATGCTGAAGGCCTGGACCAGGCGTTTAACTCCCTGGATGCCCAGAGAGAGGCCTGTGAAGCCTTTATCAAGAGCCAGAAGCACGAAGGCTGGGCCTGCAATAAAGCCCACTATGATGACGGAGCGTATTCTGGGGGAAATTTGAACCGCCCTGCCCTAGACCGCCTGCATAATGACATAGAAGACGGCAATATACAGGTGGTCGTCGTTTACAAAGTCGACCGTTTAACCCGCAATTTAGCCGATTTTGCCAAGCTCATTGAGCTGTTCGATAAGTATGAAGTGTCATTTGTCTCGGTTACCCAGCAATTTAACACCACCAGCTCCATGGGCAGGCTGACCTTAAATGTCCTGCTCTCCTTCGCGCAATTTGAGCGGGAAATCACCGGGGAGCGGATTCGAGACAAGTTTAAGGCATCCAAGGAAAAAGGCATGTGGATGGGTGGTTATGTACCCTTAGGGTATGAAGTGAGCGAAAGGCAGTTGATCATCAACCCAGCAGAAGCTGAAACGATCAAATACATTTTTGAGCAGTATTTAACACTACGCAACGTCCGTAAACTGAAAGAGCACCTGGATCATCAGGGTATTTTAAGTAAGCTCAGGATCAACAACAAAGGGGTGAATAGCGGAGGCAAACCCATCTCTAGAGGGAATCTCTATAGACTACTTGGAAATCCAATTTATAAGGGGGACATACGCCACAAAGATAAAGTCTATACGGGGCAACATGAAGGCATTATTAGTGTTGAAACCTGGGAGAAGGTCCAGAGTTTACTCAAAACCAATAACGACAGTGCAAAATCTGGCTTACGTGCAAAACAACCCAGTATTTTGGCCGGGGTACTGTATGACGATAAAGGCAATGCCATGAGCCCCAGTCATGCTGTTAAGAATGGGAAACGTTATCGGTATTACACGAGTCAGGCGATTATTAAACAACAGGTTGAAAAAGCAGGCTCACTACCCCGAATCCCGGCTGGTGAAATAGAAGCCGTAGTTTCCGAGAAAATACAGGAATTACTCCATGATGAAGCCGGTCTGAACAGTTATATTGGACACGCACTGTTAGGCACCGAGGCCTACCTCATAAGAGCTAAAACATACGCTGACGAAATTGCTAAACAACCTGGTTTACTTAAGACGTTACTATCAAAGGTTGTTATCTCTGATAAAAAGATCTCCATTATGATCTCGAGTGCTGCGCTTCATAAAGCACTAAGTTTGGATCCGCCTACGCAAGACACCCCACTTAAAATAAATGCAAAAGTGTGCCTAAAACGATGCCAGGGTGAAAAGAAGCTCATTCTAAGTAATGGACAATCACTAGAAGAAGGCAATCTTAATCCAGCCTTGGTAAGAGCAGTTTCCAGAGCTTATGTGTGGAATCAAATGTTAGTTAATGGAGAAGTAGACTCGGTCAAAAGCCTCGCCGAACAAGAAAAAATAACGAGTCGATATGTTAGTAGGTTACTACCTTTAGCTTTCTTATCGCCACAATTAATTGAAGACATCCTGGCTGGCAAACAAGACCCTCACTTGAGTATCGAAAAGCTCTGCTAGGTCCCCAAAATTTCCCGAAACAGAATGCAAAAAATTCTTTAGCGAAAATCATCTTCTCGAACTTTCAGTACTCTTCAACTTCTACAAATCTTTGATTCCAGTAACGCTATTTTGTCTGAAGCGGACTTAGGGTTCGAATCCCCTTCGTGATTCTCTATTTCAATTTTTTCCAGGGACTAGTTTAGCGAATTTTTTTACAGGAAAAGCAATAAGTTGCCTGCAAACGGACTGCAAAAAAGCCCTTTAGAGAAAATTACCTATATTGCTGAGAAAGACCATCTTGGGTGGTCCATTTCCCAGAGGTATATACAAATTAGTGTTGAATTATCAAAGAGATAGAGCGCATTCAGGGGAACTCAGAGAATACCCCAGACTGTTTGGCGGAGAGGGAGGGATTCGAACCCTCGATGAGCTTTAACACCCAT